>ERZ773035.22-NODE-22-length-133464-cov-13.273572_pt1 | contig 133464 bp, 110 predicted proteins | sample MGYA00511487_ERZ773035 | MGnify/ENA primary metagenome ERZ773035 (study PRJEB29015, sample SAMEA2737985) | human oral metagenome | biome: human oral; feature: human-associated habitat; material: dental | place: China | collected 2024 ... | reverse complement strand
GTTCCCGTGGTAATCTTGTTAGTGTTGCCGCTAACTGTAATGACGTTTGCACCATTACCGGCATCAACGGTATTGCTGGCACCATCGATTGTGATGTTGTCAGCATCAGTTCCAGATAGAATATCATTTCTGTCACCGCTTACCGTAACGATATTCGCACCGTTACCCGCCTGAACTTTATTATCGCTGCCAGTTACCGTGATGTGGTCGGCATCGGTTCCCGTGGTAATCTTGTTAGTGTTGCCGCTAACTGTAATGACGTTTGCACCATCACCAGCATTAACGGTATTGCTGGCGCCATCGATCGTTATGTCGTCACTATTGGCACCAGTGGTGATCTTATTGGAGCTGCCATGAACGGTTATGACATTATCACCATCGCCGGCATTGACGGTACTGCTGCTGCCATTGACTGTGATGTGGTCATTACCGCTGCCAGTGGTGATACGATTGTTGCCGTTGAGCGTGATTTCATTGTTGCCGGAGACAAGACCAGTAATGGTAATGTTACTTCCGGCGCTGAGGTCGAATTTGCTCGCCGATGTAGTGTTGATCGTGCCGCTGGTGCCTTCTACCTGCACAATACCGCTGCCGGTGGTATTCACTGTAATCGTATCGTTGGACGTGAAGTAGAGTTTGCCGCCCGAGCTGTCAAAATTCAGCGTTACGCCGGTCTTGCCATTGGTTCTGATCTGACCACCATTAATGACGCTATAGGTTTCGCCGTTATTCATCAGCTTCCAATAGGAGCCGTCCTTCTCTGCTATCGTCTTATAATTGGAATAGTGGTAATAAGGGGGAGGACCAGGATGCAAAGTACCACAAGAAATACTCGACGGATTAAGAGCATCACCAGCATAATATTCGGGGCAATCATTTGTTGGTGTTGTATCTTCACAATAGCTTATGCGCAGATGTGTCCAACTTTGATCTATCGTAAGGGTAGACGGTCTTGCCATATCAATCACTCCTTAATTTTAATTCTTATCTATTGTACCTTTGTATTATACCATCGAAAAAGCTTTCGTGCCATATATAAAGGAATGGATACAAGAAAAGCTCTCTGATGTGGGAGAGCTTTTCTTTGTGTGCTAGGTGTCATGTATCACATTCACGGCACTTTATTGGAGATATTACCGTTGTGCGGGGGAGTTGCTCTTCGGACTCCAGAAGCCGCCGCCGGTTGCATTGTGGTTGTAGACCCATGTGTCGCCGGTTGCGAGCTTGAAGTCGTGGACGGCGTTTACATCGAAGTGCTGGATGGCGAGATGTGCGCCGGACTTCAGTGCGATTCGCATTGTACCGTTCTTCGCTTCGGCACTGACGACGTCTTCAAGCGCGACGTCATAGAGCATGACCTTATCATCGGCAGTTGAGCGCGTGATGATATCATTGCCGTCACTCTTGCCGAAGAAGAAGCGGTTCATGCCGTCCTTGCTGCCGGTGAGGGTATCATCGCCAAAGCTGCCGTAGAGAGAAGCCGTTCCCCTGCCGCTGTAGGTGATACGGTTGTTTGCCGCGTCGCCTGCAAGCTCGAGACGGTTGCCGCGGTCGACGTCGATGTTGGTGATGCCTCGGTAGTAGTCGCCGGTACGTCCGTCGAGGTAGATCCGCGTGTTGTCCCCGAAGTTGCGAATCGTAGCACCTGCAGGGATGTTCGCAAAGTAGTATTGCGCGTGTGGGTCATAGGTGATGACCTCATCTGCACCGGTGATTTTCGCCGCGGTCTTTCTGCCCATGACATTGACTTCGATCAGCTGGTCAAAGAGTCCGCTTGCCGCATTGCGGATGGTGAGCCTGTCGCCGCGCCCTGCCATGGTGAGGACGATGTCGATGCCTTTTTTACGTACAGAGGTCACGTCGCCGCTGTGGATGTCGAGGATATCGCGCTTGAAGTGGGCTTCAGAAGCGTCTGTCGTGCGGAAGCCCTCAATGGTGTCGTCGCCATCGCCAGCGCCGTAGAAGAAGGTCGTGTAGTGGTCGGTCGCGGAACCCGTACCGGAGACCATGAGGTCAGCCGATGCGCCGCCGCCCCAGATGGAGGAGGTGCCGACGCCGCCCTCTAGCGTATTGCGGACGTTTTTTGCACCGACGAGCGTGTTGTTGCCAGAACCGCCGATGACCTGCTCGATGCTGTAGTACTTCGCGCTTTTTTCCTTAAAACGCTTGGTCATACCGAGGTCGACGACGAGATCGTGATTGTTCTTTTCAAAGCTGACCTTGTCGCTGTACTTCTTGCGTCCGATGAAGATCTGACCACCGCGCGTCGAGTCGTTGAAGTAGCCGTCGCCGAGAAGCGCGGCTCTGTAAACGCCCTTGCCGTCCTCGACGAGAATCTCCCCGTGGGTGACGCCGTTTAGAATCAAGCTGCCATGCCCCTGCGTGAGGATGGTCTTGTCGCCTACCACGTGGACATCGGCGTCGTTGAGGTCTGCCTCTGCGTCTGTGTTGGTGATGACGACGTCGGTTACCTTGCCGTTTGCGTCGGTGAGCTCTTTCTTCAGTGGCACATTGTACCAGACGACATCGTCGCCTTCGCCCCAGCCCTGTTGAAAGCTGGTGACGGTATCGGTGCCGCCTTCGTCTGTCAGGCCGACGTGGTCGCGCCAGCCGTTGTAGCCGTTGAGGTTGATGGTGTCGTTGCCAAGCCCGCCGTAGATGTAATCGCCTTCGCCGCCGTAAATGGTGTCGTCATTCCTGCCGCCGATAAGCGTGTTGGCAAAGCCGCCTTTTAGCGTGCCGTTCGGGTTGCCGAAGATGACGAACTTGCCCGTCTCGTTCTGCATGTCGATATTTGCCGCATCCGAGATGGTCGCCGCGACATTGATGCGGTCGGTGCCTGCCGTGTAAATCTGGTAATCCGTCGTCGGAACGATGGTTGAGTTGCCATAGCCAAAGGCGGTGACGGCGCTCGCTTCAAAGGCCTTTCCAAAGTGGATGACATCGTTGCCGAACTTGAAGTCCATGATGGTGACAAGAGCGTCGGCGCCGGTGAAGACATTATGCCCATGGACATCGGTTGCGCCGGCGGTCTTTGGGTCGACGGGAATACGGTTGCCGTGGGAGTCCGTTCCCCAAGCGTAGACCGGGCGCCCCAGACTGTCCATATCGCCTCTGCCACCCCAGATGGAAGAGCCGGCAGAACCATTCGGCGCGGTGGACGAGCCGGGTGCCTGCGAAACGATGGTATCGTCGCCCGTGCCCGCGACAATGGAGCTGTTCATGCCAAAGGAGATACTGTCGTCGCCCGTGCCGGCATCAATTTTAGCCGCATCGTCTGCGATAATGGTGTCCTTGCCTGCGCCGCCGTAGATGGTATCATCCGTGCGGGCGACGATGCTGTCATCGCCTGCGCCAGGATCGACGCCGCTGCTGTCGTCACCGTAGATGAGGTTGTGATCCGTCGCCTTGATGATATCGCTGCCCGCACCGCCCCAGATGCTGTTGTTGGAATCGAGGTAGAGGGTATCCTTGCCCGCGTCACCGTAAGCTAGGTTAAAATCAGTTCCGATGATGCTGTCATCACCCCAACCGCCGTGCATGGTGTTTCGGTTCTTCGCCTGAATGGTGTCGTTATCTGCATTACCGGACTCCGTGCGAGATAATCCTAAGAGTGCACCATGTGCTGTGGTATATGAAGAGATAGAAGAGCTCACATTGACGCTGTCCGTGCCATCACCGTAGATGATGTTGCCATCGGTTGCATCAATGAAATCCTTGCCTGCAGCGCCGTAGATGGTGCTGTCGTCCTTGCCCCAAATGCTGTCATTGTCATTTCCGGCATTGACATAGCTTGTGTTGTCAACCTTGATGCTGTCACTTCCGCTGCCGCCCCAGACACTGCTGTCAAACCCTGCGTCGATGACATCCGTAGTACCGTTGTCATTCGGGCCTGCGTCAATGTAGGAATGTTCGCCAGCCTTAATGCAGTCTGCCCCAGCACCGCCGGCGATGGAGTTTTTATCAAGCGCCTTGATGCTGTCATCACCCGCGCCACCAAAGATGAGGTTGGCATACATGGCATCGACGGTATCCTTATCGCCGCCGGCATAAACATGATTGCCAATAGCCACCTTAATGGAATCTGCACCATCCGCAACGGTGTCACCAGTCGGACCTTCTTTGGTTCGAAAACCTAAGGCATCGGTGCCGCCATCATCGTAATCGGAAATGTCAGATGGCAAACCTCTGGAAAGACCGCCGTAGATAGTGTTATATTGGTTGGCAACGATGCTGTCACCTGCTCCGCAGCCAGCAATGTAGTTGTAGTTGACGGCATAGATGCTGTCGGAACTATCAGGACCGTACTTATAATTGGGGTATTGCTGGTTTATAGTAGTAGCGCCTGCAATTCCTACTGCGCTCCAACCGCCGTAGATTGTATTGTAGCTTATGGCAGAAATGCTGTCTGCACCGCCATCGCCCCACATCTTGCTGAAGGTTCCTGCTTTGATGGTATCGCTGGTATCGGGTCTATCCAGACCGCTGCCGGACGTCCCACTAGGACCGCCATGAATAGTATTGAGAGCATCATTGTCGCTGATGACACTAATAAAGTCGTTATCCCCGCCGCCGTAGACATGAGCGTCATTTCTCCGAAAGTTTATGGTATCTTTTCCATTGCAGCCGTCGACAGTCCCCCAGTTATCGCTCTGGATTGCTATCGAATCCATACCGTCGCCGCCGTAGATCCAGTTACTGCCATTGTTTTTCTGTAGGACAGTGTCGTCACCGGCATAGGTAAAAATGTAATTACCCGTGCCACTGGTAATTGTAACATTATCGGGTTTGTATCCAGTGTTCAGTCTGAAATTATTGTCTGCATCCTTTGTCCATATATCTGAATGTGTAATTGGATCTGTTGAATGAGCTCTAATATATTGATTTTCGTTATCGATATTAAATTTATGAGAGCTATTATTTTCTGTGGTGGTTACTGTCCCAAATTTGTAGCCGCCTTCTATCGTCACAACGCCGTTAGTAGCATTAATGGCGACTTGATCTTCACTCGAAACAAAGACATGACCAGCACCTTGAAAGTTAAGCGTTGTCCAATTTGGGGTCGAATATACTCGTTTTCGCCGCCCATTTGTAACGATTCGAATGTTTGGAATTCCAGTGCCAATGCTAAAATCTTCAGCATCGTGTAGTAACAACCAAGCTGGAACTGTATCCGGCGGTACAGCAGGTGGAGCGGGAGATAAAGTAGGATTCGTTGCATTCAGATTTTTATTGAAAGCACTATCTCCCTTTGCAATTGAGTGATAGTAAGCAGTACGAGAAGGAAGCGAACCGTGGGTAATATTTGGATCTGTGCCGGAAGTTATGGTAGCGTAAACGAAATCATCGGGACTGCCACTAACGGAAGTCTTTACACTTAGATATTCCCCTGACCCCCCAATGCCACTATTTATTGTATAAACTGGATTAGCCATGTTATTTTCTCCTTATCATTCCATCATAATCTTCCTAGCTTTAACAGTTCTATCGCCTTATGTAACCAAATAGCATCACTTCCCTGCGCGCCTGTATAGCGCTGTCATCGAAGATGAATCTCTGTGGCTCGAAATGATAAACGGCATCAATCACGGATATACGTTATTTTGTTGTAGTCATTATACAATATAGGGAAAGAAATGACAAGCTTTTGAGATTCGGTGGGTTTCATGGTATAATAAAAAAAACTATTGTCAAAAAGGGAGCTTATATGTTTAGGGTGGAATCATCTTCGCCGGAGGCGACCGCGCGTATTGCACGCCTCTTGGGGCAGAGGGCGCCGAAGGGGTTGGTCATCGGGCTGGTCGGTGACCTCGGCGCGGGAAAGACGCTCTTCGTGCAGAGCTTTTCGCGGGCGCTCGGCGTCACGGGAGAGGTCACAAGCCCGTCTTTTAGTTTGATGAATCTCTATGAAGGCGACTGTCCCATCGCCCATTTCGATCTCTACCGTTTGGAAAGAGAAGAAGAGCTGGAGGACATCGGCTTCTATGAATATGCAGATGCGCCGGAAGGCATCGTGCTCGTCGAGTGGTCGGACAAGTTTCCGGACGCCATGCCGGAGGACTATATCGAAGTGGCAATCACGCGCGGCGACGGCGCGCAGCGGACGCTTGCTTTTCACGCGGTCGGTGCGCGCTATGCATCTTTTTTGAAGGAGTGGAAAGATTTTGTCAATACTTGCGATTGAAACGGCATCCCAGGTTTCAAGTGTCGCCGTGTTGAAGGAAGGGCGGCTTGCAGCTGAGATCACGATGCAGGGAAGACTGACGCACTCCGAGACATTGATGCCGCATGTCAAAAGCGTGCTGCAGATGGCGGGCACGGAGCAAAGGGATGTCAGCGGCATCGCGGTCAGCATCGGGCCGGGTTCTTTCACGGGGCTTCGCATCGGTCTGGCGGCGGCAAAGGCGATGGCGTATGCATGGGACGTTCCCCTCGTCGGCATTTCGACGCTCGACGCGCTCGCCATGCATTTTCCCGTACCGGGCGTGACGGTGCTGCCGATCATCGACGCGCAAAAGGGAAACGCTTACACAGCCCCGTTCCTCTTTTCGGACGGTGTTGTGCAGGCCCGTGCGGCGATTGCGGTAAAACCCATCGAGCAGATTTTAGAGGAAGCGGGGCAGCTGAAAGAAGAGATCATACTTCTCGGCGACGCCGTGCGCAAGATTAAAAAGGACGCCGCGCTTCCTGCGCATGTCCACCTAGCGCCCGCACACATGCGGATGCCGCGGGCGGCGTGTGTCGCGATGCTCGGTGCCATGCGCCTTTCGCGAGGCGAAGCGGACAATGTCATGAATCTCGAGCCGGTCTATATCCGCAGGAGTGAAGCAGAGGTTCTATGGGAGAAGCGTCAGCGGGAGACAGGAAAATGAATCTTTCGTTTCGGCGAATGGCACGGGAAGACGCCGATGCCGTCGAGGTCGTGGAAAAGGCGTGCTTTAAGATTCCGTGGTCGCGCGAATCCTTTTGGAAAGCGGCGGGAAATGCCGATACCTGTTATCTCCTCGCGCTGGACGGCGAAAGGGTCATCGGTTACGCCGGCTGCTGGGTTTCTTTCGAGGAGGCGCAGATCACGAATGTCGCCGTTCTTCCCGCCTACCGCGGAAAGGGCATTGCGACGAAGCTCTTAAAGGAGCTCTTTCGGCTGGCAGTCAAGCGCGGCATCACGGCGATGACGCTGGAAGTTCGCCCGTCGAATGCACCTGCGCGTGCCCTTTATGCACATTATGCCTTTCGTCAGGTGGGGGTGCGCAAGAAGTATTACCAAGACAACGGCGAAGACGCCCTCATTCTGTGGAATACAAAGTTGTCGGAACTGGCGTTGGATGACGAGGAGTAAATTTTGCAGCAGGAAATACTAACGCTCGGCATCGAGTCGAGCTGTGATGAGACGAGCGCGGCAGTGCTTCGGGGCGGGCGCGAGGTGTTAAGCAACATCATTTCGACACAGATCCCCGTACATCGAAAATTCGGCGGGGTCGTGCCGGAAATCGCTTCCAGGAAGCACATCGTCAATATCTTGCCTGTTATTGATGAGGCGCTGCACGTGGCAGGTGTCCAAAAGGAGGACATCGGGCAGATTGCCGTGACCTATGGCCCCGGGCTGGTCGGTGCGCTCCTCGTCGGTGTTTCGGCGGCAAAGGCGCTCGCCTTTTCGCTCGGCGTGCCGCTCATCGGCGTCAACCATCTCGAAGGGCATATCTTTGCGAATTTTCTCGAGGATAAGGCGCTCACACCGCCGTTTCTCGCGCTCGTCGTCTCGGGCGGGCATACGGCGCTCGTCGATGTTCAGGGGTACAATACCTTTCGCATGATGGGACAGACGCGCGATGATGCGGCAGGCGAGGCGTTCGATAAGATCGCCCGCGTCATGGGACTGCCGTATCCGGGCGGTCCGGAGATCGACAGGCTCGCCAAGGAAGGCGACCCGACGGCGATCGATTTTCCGCAGGCGCTGAACAGTGAGGGAAATTTTGAGTTCAGTTTCAGCGGGCTGAAGTCCGCCGTGCTCGCTTACCTCAACAGCGAAAAGATGAAGGGGCATGCGATCGATAAGGCAAATGTCGCAGCTTCTTTCCAGCGCTCTGTCGTCGAAGTGCTGGTACATAAGGCGTTTGAGGCCGTGAAGCTGGCGGGGCGCGATACGCTCGTTCTCGCGGGCGGCGTCGCGGCAAATTCAAACCTTGAAGGGCGCCTTATAAAGGAAGCGGAAAAGTGCGGGGTACGCTTTGCGTACCCCGGGCGCATCCTGTGTACGGACAATGCGGCGATGATCGCCTGCCGCGGCTATTATCAGGCGGAAGCGGGCGATTATGGCGACCTCTATCTCAACGCTGTGCCGGGACTTAGCCTGGGGAATCGCTGATGCATGGGACATACATAGCAGGCAGGGAAACGATGGATACGCTGACGGGAAAAGAGCAGCAGCTCTTCAAAAGGCTTGCGGCGGCCTTCCCCTTTCTTTCGGACTTACTGCATGCAGAGCTGAGGGTATACCTTCGGACGCAGGAGGAAGCCGCCTATCTTTTTGCAGGCCACTGCTATCCGCATACATTCTATCTTCCGCGCGGTGCTGAGACACTCGGCACCATCGTGCATGAGATGGAAGAACCACTGGTCAGCGAGACCTTTCGCACGGGAAAGCCCGGGCGAGGCAAACGTGAATGGCAGCTCGGCAAGATGCTCGACATGTTTACTTTCGGCATCCGTGAAAAGGCGACAGGGCGCGTCTTTGCTGTCCTGAATTTTGAAACGGATCTTGAGCGGCTCGCTCTGAAGGATTACGACCGGCTGCAGCAGGCGGGCATGTCTCTTCTGGGTTTAGCGAGAAGTACACCAAATGCCGCCATCTTTCGCCCAATTTTGCCGCAGACGGGCATCATCGTCGCCGATGCGACTAGCCGCATTGTCTTTTCCGATTCTGCCGCAAGGCGCATCTATCGGACGCTGGGCGTTGGTTCACTCAAGGGGCGGCGCATCTTTGACCAGCTGCTTCGCCATGTTGATTTGCGTGAGACGACGGTCAGCAACGAGCCTTGGCAAAAGGAGATTCAGGCGGCGGGGCTCAGCCTCGTGCGGCGCGAACTCGTCACGCGCGAAGGCGGTGCGCCCAAGTGGTATGTCATCTTGCTCACGGACGTCACCGAGACGCGCAAAAAGGATGAGGAACTGCGCATACAAGCGGCGGTCATCGCGGAGATTCACCATCGCGTCAAGAACAATTTACAGATGATTGCGAGCCTTCTTCGTCTGCAGGCAAGGCGCGCTGCGTCGGAAGAAGTTCGCGCCGCACTTGCCGAGAGCATCGATCGCATCCTTTCTATTTCGGTCGTGCACGAGTACCTTTCTCAGCAGACGACGGAGACGATCGATGTGCAGGAGGTCTTGGAAAACATCCTTGCGCTGGTCGCCAGAAGCATGGCGGCGAAGGATTTTGCCATCGAGACAGAGTACATCGGCACGCGGCTTATTTTACCGTCTAAGTGTGCCAGCTCGCTCGCCCTCGTCTTAAACGAGCTTGTCTTAAACAGTATGGAGCACGGCTTTGCGGGGCGCACGCACGGAAAGATCACACTTCATGTATCGGAGACGGCAGAGGCATTTACCCTTCTCTTTGCCAATGACGGCGCATCCCTGCCGGAGAATTTTGGGAAGGCAGCGCGCAAATCCCTTGGTCTGACCATCATTAAGACACTCGTCGAGGGTGACCTTGCCGGCACCGTCGTTATAAAGAATCGAAAAGAAGGCGGTGTAGCGGCTGAGATTTGCATTCCTCGGCACGTTGTGAATCTGGTCGAAGACTAAACTTGTTTGGCAAAACGGCAAAGGGGGCAGGGATTTTGGTAAGAGATGTTAGGGAAAAGAAGAGGCCGCGTGTTGTGGGGACGGAGCCGCTCCGCATCGTCCTTGCGGATAATGAATCGATCATCCGTATGGATCTGCGGGAGATGCTCGAAGAAAACGGCTGTCAAGTCGTCGGCGAAGCGGTAAACGGCAGGCGTGCCGTCGAGCTTACGCGGCTGCATCACCCCGATATTGTCATCATGGATATCAAGATGCCCGAGATGGACGGCATCCACGCTGCAAAGGCGATTTTCGGCGCGCACCTTGCGCCTGTGCTCCTATTGACCGCTTTCAGTCAGCCCGATATTGTAGAAGCCGCAAATGACGCGGGGGTTCTCGGCTATCTTGTGAAGCCCGTACGTGAAGAAAGTCTCTTCCCCGCCATTCGCATCGCGCTCTCCCGCTGGCACGAGAGAGAAGCGCTCGAAGGTGAGATTGAAGAGCTGCGCGACTCTCTCGAACTGCGCAAGCTCCTCGATCGCGCCAAGGGGATTTTGATGAAGGCGCACAGACTCTCTGAAGATGAGGCATACACGCGCATTCGCCAGTACGCGATGAAAAAGCAGATGCGCGTGAAGGATGTCGCCAAAGCCATTGTGCGGTCGGCGGGCGGAAAGGCATGAGCCGTGCATGCGGCAAAAAATGTGGAAATTTTGCGTGAAAATGTGGAAATGGAATTGTCATCTGCCGCAGTCATATGCTATAATTAAAACGTAGGTATGGATAATCTACAGTAATAGTTCAGGCATTCCGCATTCACTCTTTTCGAGTGATTCAAATCCTAAGGAGGCAATATATTATGAAGGTAACAGTTGTTGGTGCAGGTAACGTCGGCGCTACAGTCGCAAACGTTCTTGCAACGAAAAAGTTCTGCAGCGAGATCGTTCTCGTCGATATCAAAGACGGTGTCCCGCAGGGCAAAGCCATGGATATCATGCAGACGGCACACATGCTGAACTTTGACACGACGGTCACAGGTGTCACGGCAGAGCCGAATGATCCGAACGGCTATGCCCTGACGGCAGGCTCTGAAGTCGTCGTCATCACGAGCGGTATGCCGCGTAAGCCGGGCATGAGCCGTGAAGACCTCATCGGCGTCAATGCAAAGATCGTCAAGAGCGTTGTCGACCAGGCGCTGAAGTTCTCCCCGAACGCTTACTTCATCATCATTTCTAACCCGATGGACGCTATGACGTTCCTCACGCTGAAGGATTCCAAGCTTCCGCGCAACCGCGTCCTCGGTCAGGGCGGCATGCTTGACTCCAGCCGCTTCCGTTATTTCCTCGCAAAGGCTCTTACGGAGAACGGCTATCCTGCAACGCCGGCAGACGTCGATGCTATGGTCATCGGCGGTCACAGCGACAAGACGATGGTTCCGCTCGTCAGCCTCGCAACGCTCCGCGGCATCCCTGTCACGAAGCTCCTCACCGAGGAAGTTCTCGACGATGTCGTCGCAAACACGAAGGTCGGCGGCGCAACGCTGACGAAGCTCCTCGGCACGTCTGCATGGATGGCGCCGGGCGCAGCAGCTGCTGCCATGGTTGAAGCCATTGCCCTCGACGCTAAGAAGGTCATCCCGACCTGCGTCTACCTCGACGGTGAGTACGGCGAGAAGGATCTCTGCATCGGCGTTCCTGTCATTCTCGGCAAGGGCGGCTGCGAAAAGATCATCGACCTCGACGAAGCAGGTCTCCTCACGGGCGACGAGAAGGCGAAGTTTGAAGAATCCGTTCAGGCGGCTCGTAACACGAACAGCAAGCTTGGCGACGCACTGAAATAAGCGCGTTTCGTAAGTTTTTTGAATAAAAAAGAACTGTGCAACTGCACGGTTCTTTTTTATTGGCAGCACACGAAATTTATGCGAAGTGGAGCGGGCGCGTCTTTTTTCCTGCCTGCAATGGACAGAAGGCAGGTATTTAAGGTATAATAAATTCGTTTTCAATCGATTGTATGGGATGGTGAAATTATGAAGATCACAAGGGAAGATCTAAAGAACGTGGCTGTGCTCTCACGCCTCGCAATTGCAGAGGATAAGGCAGACGGTTATATCGCGCAGATGGATGCGATTCTCTCTTATATGGACAATCTTTCCGAAATCAATACGGATGCTGTTAAGCCAACGACATATGCGCTTCCGATGGAAAATGTCTTCCGCAAGGACGTTGTAAAGCCGTCGCTCGACCGCGAACTTGCGCTTTCGAATGCGCCGCTCAAGGAGGGCGGGTATTTCAAGGTGCCGCGCGTGCTGGAGGAGTGAGTATTTCCTGACGGAAAGGACGGAACGAATAGAATGGGACTTTTTGAAAAGAGTGCGCATGAACTTCATGCCTTGCTCGAGAAAAAGGAAATCACCGCAAAAGAGCTGACAGAAGACGTCTTTTCGCGCGTAGATGCGGTCGAAGACAAGGTCAAGGCCTATCTCATGCTGACAAAGGACGCGGCACTAAAGGCGGCAGGAGAAGCCGATGCAAAAGCTGCGCGCGGCGAAACGCTCGGCTTTTTAGAGGGCATTCCGGGCGCGATCAAGGACAATATCTGCACGAAGGGCATTCGCACGACCTGCGCTTCGAAGATTCTTGAAAACTTTGTGCCGCCGTACGATGCAACCGTTGTCAGGAAGCTTCACGCGGCGGGCCGTACGGTCGTCGTCGGCAAGGCAAATCTCGATGAATTTGCCATGGGCGGCTCGACAGAGAACTCTGCCTACCAGACGACGCACAACCCTTGGAATCTCGATTGTGTGCCGGGCGGCTCGTCGGGCGGCAGTGCAGCGGCAGTTGCTGCGGGCACGGCGATCTGGGCGCTTGGCTCGGATACGGGCGGCTCCATCCGCCAGCCGGCAGCGTTCTGCGGCGTCGTCGGTCTCAAACCGACCTACGGACGCGTTTCGCGCTACGGCCTTGTCGCCTATGCCTCGTCGCTCGACCAGATCGGACCGCTCACGCGCGATGTGACGGATGCAGCGCATATCATGAATATCATCGCGGGCAACGACCCGATGGATTCGACTTCGTCTCCGTCGGAGGTCCCCGATTACACGCAGGCGCTGACGCCTGACGTGAAGGGCATGAAAATCGGTCTTCCCAAGGAATTCTTTGTCGACGGCATGGAGGCAGAAGTCGAAGCCGCTGTCAGGAAGGCCATCGACGACTTTACGGCGATGGGCGCTGAAGTCGTCGAACTTTCGCTGCCGCACACGAAGTACGCGATTTCGACCTACTATCTTATCGCACCGGCAGAAGCGGCGACGAATCTCGAGCGCTATGACGGCGTCAGCTATGGCGAGCGCATCGATGGCGAGGATCTCGTCCAGATGATGACGAATACGCGAACGGAACTTTTTGGAGAAGAGGTCAAGCGCCGCATCTTAATCGGCAACTATGCGCTTTCCGCTGGCTACTACGATGCGTATTATTTGAAAGCGCTGAAGGTTCGCACGCTGATTCAGCAGGATTATACAGACGCCTTCCAAAAGGTTGACGTCATCCTTGCTCCGACGGCACCGACCGCAGCATACAAAATCGGCGCGATGGTTTCTGACCCACTCAAGATGTATCTGCAGGATATCTGCACGGTTCCCCTCAATCTTGCGGGACTGCCGGGAATCTCCGTGCCTTGCGGCGAAACGGGCACAGGGCTGCCGATTGGGCTGCAGATCATCGGAAAGCCGCTGGATGAAGCGACGATTCTTCGCGCGGCCTACACCTATGAGCAGGCGCATGAGTATACGAAACTTGCACCGTTGGGAGGAGTGAAAGGATGAAGTATGAAGCCGTCATCGGTCTTGAAATTCACTGTGAGTTAAAGACAAAGACAAAGATATTCTGTGGCTGTGCGACGGGATTCGGCGCAGAAGAGAATCGGCACGTCTGTCCTGTCTGCCTCGGTCTTCCGGGCGTTCTCCCGACCATCAACCGCCGCGTCGTCGAGTTCGGCATCAAGGCGGGGCTCGCGACGAACTGCACGATCAACAAGTACAGCAAGTTTGACCGCAAGAACTATTACTATCCCGACCTTCCGAAAAACTGGCAGACGAGTCAGTATGACCTGCCGATTGCCGAGCATGGCTGGGTTGACATCGATGTGAACGGCGAGAAGAAGCGCATTCGTCTGACGCGCATTCACATGGAAGAGGACGCGGGCAAGCTCGTTCACTCTGGCACGACTATCAAGGACTCTGCGACATCCAATATCGACTACAACCGCACGGGCGTCCCCCTTCTTGAAATCGTCTCGGAGCCAGACCTTCGCTCGGCAGAAGAAGCGCGTGCCTACATGGAGAAGATCAAGGCGATCATGGAGTATATCGACGTTTCGAACTGCCGCATGGAGGAGGGCAATCTCCGCGCCGATATCAATGTCTCACTTCGCCCGGTTGGAACGGAGGCGCTCGGCACGCGTACGGAGATGAAGAACATCAACTCCTTCAAGAACCTCGAAGATGCGATTGCATATGAGATAGAGCGCCAGAGAGAAGTTTTGGACGACGGCGGTCACATCATTCAGGAGACGCGCACCTTTGACTCGAGCCGCGGCATCACACTTTCCATGCGCTCGAAAGAAAATGCGCACGACTACCGCTATATGCCGGAGCCGGATCTTCCGCCTATCGTCACGACGGATGAAGAAATTGAGCGTTTTCGAAGCGAACTGCCGGAACTGCCGGATGCCCGCCGCGCACGTCTGGAGAAAGAAGACGGACTTTCTGCCTACGATGCAGGCATCATCACGAGCTCGCGTGCCATGGCAGAGTATTACGACACAGTTACGAAGACGGGCGCAGATCCGAAGCTTGCCGCCAATTGGATCATGGGCGACCTCTCGAAGAACTTGCATGCAGAGGGCATTGCGATCGAGCAGTCTCCAGTGGATGCAAAGCGCCTTGGCGAGATGATCGGCCTCATCATGAAGAATACGATTTCCGGCAAGATCGCAAAGAAGGTCTTCAAGGAAATGTGGACGAATTCGGACAGTCCGGAAAAGATTGTCAAGGACAAGGGACTTGTGCAGATTACCGATACGAAGGCAATCGAAGGAATTGTCGACGAGGTCATCGCGAAGAATGAAAAGGCTGTCGCTGACTACAAGGGCGGCAACAAGAAGGCCATCGGCGCACTCGTCGGTCAGGTGATGAAGGCATCCAAGGGAAAGGCAAATCCACAGATGGTCAACAAGCTCCTCACTGAAAAACTCGACTGAGGTGTATCCTCAAATTCCCTAGGCATATGGGGAAGACAGCAAAGATATAGACTGGAAAAGATAGGAGCCGAGAGGGTTTCTATCTTTTCTGTATTTGGTTCCTGCAAATGTGGGCATAAAGCAAAAGGAAGTATCATGACTACTAAGATTGCCATGTATCAGATGCCGCATATCGGCTCTTTAGAAAAGAATTTCGCAGAGACGCTCCATGGCATTCAACGTGCGGCGGATGAGGGAGCAAAGCTCGTGCTTTTTCCTGAGATGCATTTGACAGAGTTCTTCCCGCAGTATCCGAAAGGGAGGGACTTCGATGCAGCGAAGTACGCCCTTACCTGTGATTCGGAAATCATACGGGCGATGCAGATTTGCTGCAAGTATTGCCATATTGCCGCCGTACCGAATATCTACCTTGCGGAAGATGGCGTCTGCTATGATGCAAGTCTCTTCATCGATGAATTCGGTGAAATTCTTGCCGTGCAGAAGATGGTGCACGTTGTCAATGCAGAAAAGTTCTATGAAGCAGACTATTACGCCCCCTCTAATACCGGGTTTCAGACGTTTGACACAAGTCTCGGCCGTTTGGGAATCGTTGTCTGCTTTGACCGGCATTTTCCAGAAAGCATTTTGCTGGAAATGGCACAGGGGGCGAACCTCATTCTTATTCCGACGGTCAATACAAAGGAAGAGCCGCTTGAAATGTTTCAAAAGGAAATCGAGGTTCAGGCATATCAAAACAGCGTTGCCATCGCCATGTGCAACCGTGTCGGCGAGGAGGGCGCGATGGCGTTTGCAGGCGAATCTGTCATCGTCGATGCGAAGGGAAATGTTCTGGCAAAAGGCGGGGATGAAAAAGAACTCATCGTTGCAGAACTCGACATCGAAGCTTCGGAAAGAATCCGCATGAACAATCCATATTTCCAATGTCGGCAGAAAAACAGCCAGGCAGAACAGAGAGGATGAGGCTATGAAAAAGAGGAAAGCCGCCATCTTTGACCTTGATGGGACGCTCATCAATTCACTGGCGGATCTAGCAGACAGCGCAAATCTCATGCTGCGTCACTATGGCTTTCCCGAGCATAAAGAGGAGGCCTATCGCTACTTTGTCGGCAATGGTTCGAAAGCGTTGATCGAGCGCTGCCTGCCGGAGAAATGGGCAAAAGACAGCGCCTTTGTAAAAGAAGCGCTCGGGCGCTACAAGGAAATCTACACCACGCGTATCCTGAAGAAGACATGCCTTTATGACGGCATTTTGCCGATGCTTGAGCGGCTGCAGTCGATGGATATTCCCATGGGCATCTGTACGAACAAGCATCAATCCGCAGCGGATAAGCTTGTAGAAGCACTCTTTCCAAAGGGACTGTTTCAGTGTGTCATCGGCGACCGCGACGGGCTCCCGCGAAAACCTGACCCGAAGAAGGTACAATTGATGGCAGATGCTTTCGGCATTACCCCAAAGGATGTTGCTTATTTGGGGGACAGCGGCGTCGATATGGATACGGCGAGGAACGCAGGCTTCTATGCGATCGGTGTTCTCTGGGGCTTTCGCCCCAAGGAGGAACTTGCAGCGCATGGCGCTGCAGAGCTTCTTGAAACACCGATGGATCTATTCAAAAAAATTGTATTTGTTCGCTAAACAGTAGAAAAAGCATCGCTTGGATGAACCGAGCGATGCTTTTTTCTTAGCGTTATTTATGGCTGCGTTTGGCAAGCACGTGAATGACTTTGGCTCCTGTATTGTGCAGTTTGCGAAGCGGTGCAAGATGTGTCTTTGTCTTCGGGCGAATATCTTTTGCTGTTCCGAAGTCGCCGCGCTTGAGGAGCGTCGAGCGGATCTTGTCGGGCTTGAAAAACTCGCGCATGCTGTGGGCGACATCGTCGGGGCACGCGTTTTCCTGACAGAGAAAGACATCGAGCGCAACGTACTTCAAAGACGTATAGACATGAAGCGTCAAATGCCCTTCGTGAAAGAGCATCATGATCGCATAGTGGTCTTCTGAAAGTTGGTGTGTGATCGAATCGACGAGTGTAAATCGCAAATGCTCTGAAACATCGCGAAGCGCGCTTAAAATCGCATTGATGTCTTGCAGTTTGCTGTTCTTGCAGTTGAAAAAATTTGCCGTCAGATGGCGTGCTAACGTTTTCATAAGAGAGGCAATTCCTCCGATTTCTATCTTTGATTACTGCATTTTATTATAATGGGAAGGGCTTTGATTCGTCAAGAAAATCAAACGCAGAGGAAGTACTGGCGACGTTATTTTTTTGCATCATGCTCTGCCTTTATCTTCTTGTTTTCTGCCACAGAATTTACGGCTCTTTTCTTCCCGTAAAAGGGGAGAAAGATAAAGCAGAAGAGGGCGATGAGGAAGGCGGCGAGGCTTGCTGTCTGGGCACTGGTGAATATCAAAAAGGCCTTTTCCGTATAGTCGCCGCGCAAAAATTCCAGCCCAAAACGCACAATACTGTAAAGCATGATGTAGAGCGCAAAAGCTCTGCCCTTTGCGTGTGGAAAGCTTCGATAGAGAAGAAGCAAGGCAAAGATGACGACATCGAGCTGACTCTCCCAGACCTCTGCGGGCCAGAGCGGCTGATCGCCGTACGTTCGATGGGCAAGGGTTGCAGCAGGGTACAGTATGCCGAAACTGCTGCCCGTCGGAGCGCCGAATGCATCGCCGTTTAAGAGGTTGGCCGCGCGCCCCAGTGCCTGCCCGAGAATGATTGCGGGCGCGACGACGTCGAGAAAGTGGAGGACATCGAGCCTTTGATAACGCGCGTAAAGAACGCCGACGATGACGCCGAGGAGGACGCCGCCTTGAATTGCCATGCCGCCCTGCCAGACATTTAGGAGTTCAGTCAGATGATGGCTGTAGTAGTCCCAATCGAAGAAGAAGACGTCGAAGAGGCGCGCACCGAAAAGCCCTGCGATGCCGCAGTAGATGCCGAGATCGACGATGTATTTCTCATAGCCGCGGCCGTCTGCCTTGGCAAGGAAATACGCTGTGCCCGTTGCTAGGACGATGGAAAGCGAGAGTATGAGCCCGTAAGCGCGTACGGGAAAGTCGCCGATGAAGAAGAGATATGGATGCATGATGGTCTTTCCTTTAGAGACGCCGCGCTATAGAGAGCGGCTGAAGCTTTTGTTCCATGGTGAGCGTATACCAGTTTTATGTCGATGCCTAAAGTTGAATATAGTATACATCGGGTTGTATCTCTAGACAAGATGGCCTCCTCGTTGTAAGATAAGGATATAGTTCAGGTAGAAGCAACATCGTTTGAAAAGAGGTATCGTATTATGGCAATGAGCATGGCAGCATCGCATGCAAGAGATAAGAGACTGAAGGACGCGATCTTTGGCGCGAGCGCAGCTTGCCGCGAGGCAGCGGAAAAGTACGGGGCGGACAAGGTCACGAACGCGACGATGGGCGTCATGATGGACGATGAAGGAAAGCTCGCCAGTATTCCGACGATGGAGCGTGTCTTCCGCTCGCTTTCCATTGAAGATTATGTCAGCTATGCGCCGATTTCAGGGCTTCCCGCGTATCTTGATACGGTCATTGACATCACGTTTGCCGATCAGAAGCCGGATGCCTGCTTTGCTTCGATTGCGACGGCGGGCGGCACAGGTGCGATTCATCATGCGATTGCAAACTATGCCGAGCGCGGCGATGTGGTTCTGACGAGCGATTGGTTTTGGGGCACGTATGCCGTTATCTGCAACGAGTGCGGCACGCATCTCACCAAATTCCCGCTCTTTGATGAGAAACAGAAGTTCAACCATGAGGCCTTTGCCGAGAAGGTTGCGACAATCATGGTAAAGCAGGAGAGCCTGCTCACGATCCTCAACACGCCGGCGCACAATCCGACAGGCTTCTCGCTTTCGGAAGACGATTGGGACGCCGTTCTCGATGTGCTGAAGGGCTATGCAGCGAAGGGAAAGAAGATGAACCTTCTCGTCGATATTGCTTACATCGACTACGCGGGCGAGAAGAATGAAACGCGCCGCTTTATGAAGAAATTTGAAGGGCTTTCCGAAAACATCTTTGTCATGTTCGCGTTCTCGATGTCGAAGGGCTATACGGCCTATGGACAGCGTACCGGTGCTCTAATCGGCTGTTCTGCATGCAAGGGCATCATCGATGAATTTAAGGAAATCAACAAGTATACGAGCCGCGCGACGTGGTCGAACATCAACCGCGGCGCGATGACGCTTCTCACGCGCATCGCAGAGGATAAAGCCTCGATGGCAGCGTTCGAAAAGGAGCGAGCGGCCTTCTATCGGATGACGCAGGAACGCGGTGCACTTTTCATGGAAGAGGCAACGGCTTGCGGGCTCAATGCACTTCCGTACAAAGGCGGCTTTTTCCTCTCGGTTCCATCGACCGATCCGCAGGCCGTGTGCAATAAGCTTCACGATGACTTGATCTTCGCGGTTCCGCTGAAACTCGGCGTCCGCATTGCAGCATGCTCCGTCGCGAAGAACAAGATGAAGGGCGTAGCGGAAAAGGTCTTGAAGGCGCAGAAGGCAGTCGAAGGCTGATGGATAAGGGTGCGTTTATTCGCCTAAAGACATAGACAGCGAACGCACGCATGCAGTAAAACAGGCACTGTATGGAAGGGTGGTATTCTTTCCTATGGTGCCTGCTTTTACTATGAGAAAAAGGAGAAAGTTTCCCGGCGGAGAAATTGCCTGTTGCTGTACGATTCAATAGATGTTAAAATGAAAGCGAAAAATCTATTCTTGTGATGAATTTGGAGGATACACGAGAGATGTTTAAATTCAAGCACAAGGACGGCGAATTCTTTGATCTCTTTGCGGAAAGTGCGCGCTACTTCTACCATGGGGCGCTCATGATAGATGAGGTCATGGCGGACGCGAGCAAGGCAAGCGACCGGGTGAAAAAGATCGTCGACCTCGAGCATGAGGCGGACAAGATTAATGACCGCATCATTGATAAACTCAACATGACGTTTATCACGCCGATTGACCGTGAAGATATCTACGCGATTGCCAATGGGCTGGATGATGGCGTGGATTATTTGCAGGGAACGCTCCAACGTCTCGTCATGTATCATACGGGTGAAGCTGCGGCAGGTATCCGCGGTCTGACACGGCTCCTCATCGAAGCAACACAGGAAATCATTGAGGCGTTTACCCTACTGAAGAATATTCGAAAGAACCAGGCGAAGATCTTGGAGTCCACACATAAAATCGGATGTCTCGAGAGCGAGGGCGACCGCATTTACCGCCATCAGGTTGCTGAACTCTTTACCAAGGAGAAAGACCCCATCGAGCTGATTAAATGGAAGGATATTCTAGAAAATCTGGAAGATACGCTTGATCACTGTGAAGCGATTTCGGATATGATTCGAGGAGTGGTCATGAAGTATGCCTGAGATGCATTATCTCATCTTTACCATCATCGCTTTGGCACTGCTCTTTGACTTCATCAACGGCTTTCATGATACGGCAAACGCAATCGCAACTTCGGTTTCGACGCGCGCGATTCATCCGAGCCATGCGATTATTATGGCGGCCTGCTTGAATTTCTTGGGAGCGATATATTCGACGGGGGTGGCAAAGACCATCGGGGCGGATATTGTAAAGGATGCCAGCTTTGTCGATGAGCGGATCTTGATTGCAGCGCTTGCCGGTGCGGTCATATGGAATCTCGTGACGTGGTGGTTTGCCGTGCCGTCCAGTTCTTCGCATGCGCTGATCGGCGGTGTCATCGGTTCGATGCTCGTTTCGGTTGGTTCTGCGGGACTGAACTTTTACGGCATTGGAAAGATCGTCGTCTCCCTCATCGCATCGCCGGTCATTGCCATTGTTTCAGGCTGTATTGTCATGTTGCTGCTCTTTCGCATCTTCGGGCGATTCAGCCCGTCGGCGATCAACAGCAAGTTTAAGAAGATGCAGATCTTAACGGCAGCGATGATGGCGTTTTCACATGGCTCAAACGATGCGCAGAAATCGATGGGCATCATCACGCTGGCACTTCTCTCCGGCGGCTTTATCGAGGTCTTTGAAGTGCCGACGTTTGTCAAGCTTTTGGCGGCAACGGCCATGGCCTGTGGTACGGCGCTCGGCGGCTGGCGCATTATCAAGACGGTCGGCGGCAAGATTTTCAAGCTCGAACCGATTTCAGGCTTTGCGGCGGATCTCAACTCGTCGACGGTTATCTTCACCGCGACCCTCCTCCATCTTCCCGTCAGCACGACGCATGTCGTTTCCGGCTCCATCATGGGTGTCGGCACGGCAAAGCGCGTGAATGCAGTGCATTGGGGCGTGGCGCAGCAGATGGTTCTCGCATGGGTCATGACGATTCCCTGCACGGCAGTCATCGGCGCGATTATCTATAAGCTCATCTGTTTGATCTTTGCCTGAACTATCGAAGAGGTAGAGCCACGCATGGTTTTTACAAGGCAGGGCGAACATACAGCTGTTCCCTTTTCCTTTAAGAATTTTTGCCGCAGGGGAGGGCTGGCTGTGTTCATCACAATTCGAAGGGAAGGCTATTATCCACAGGAAACCCTGCCGCGCGATATTGCGGCAGATTACCAAAAGGTGTATCATTCGCCGATCGTCGGCGTGAAGCTCGACAACACGCTACATGACCTTCAAACACCGATAGGAGAGACGCGAAATTTAGAGTTCGTCGAGCTGGATTCAGAGGACGGTTGGATCATCTATCGCCGTTCTGTGGCATTCCTCTTGATCGGTGCTGTGCGCGAGCTTTATGACGGTGCAGAAGTCGAGGTGAAGTTCCGTGCCAATAACGGACTTTATTGTGAACTGGTTCTGCCAGGTGTGAAGCTTACCGATGCGGTCGTAAAGAAGATCGAGGCAAAGATGAAGGCATTTGTCAAAGACAAGCGCCCAATTCATAAGGAAGTCCTGGAAAAGGCGAAGGCGATCAAGCTCTTTAAGCAATCGAAACAGATTGAAAAGGCGAATCTCATCGCGTCGCTCGACATGGCTGTGGTCAGCATCTATCGCTTGGGCGACTACTATGATTATCTCTACGGCGCCATGGTAGACAATGCGGCAAAGCTCGACCGATTTGCCCTCGACCGCTTTGAAAACGGCGTGCTTCTCCGCTCGCCGGACAGCCAATCGGACGGCAAGGTACCTTCTGCCATCGCACAGCCAAAGCTTTCGGGCGTGCTTGCAGAATCAAAGCGCTGGGCTCATATTTTGAAATGCCGCTATGTGACTGACCTAAATCGCACCATTCGATCGGGCACAGTCGGTGAAGTGATACGCGTCTCCGAGGCTCTGCAGGAAAAGCGCATCGGCGAGATTGCCGACTATATCGCCATGCAGAAGAAAAGCCTTCGTCTCATCCTCATCGCAGGACCGTCGTCTTCCGGCAAGACGAGCTTTGCACAGCGGCTGCGCATCCAGCTAAAAGTTCTCGGGCTCAGCCCCATTTCCATCTCGCTGGACGATTACTTCCGCAACCGGCAGGATACGCCGCTGACAGCGACGGGAACATACGATTATGAATGTCTGGAAGCTATTGACGTCCCGCAGTTTAACAAGGATATGCTCGCTTTGCTTTCCGGAAGGGAAGTACAGCTTCCTACGTATAATTTTATCACGGGAGAGCGCGAGTGGCGATCGTTGCCGGTCACGATTGGCTCTGACCAGCCGATCATCATCGAGGGCATTCACGGACTGAATGAAAGGCTCTCAGCAGATATCCCTCGTGCCAATAAGTATAAGATATACATCAGCGCGCTCACGCAGCTCAATATCGACGGACACAACCGCATTTCTACGACGGAAGCCCGACTGATGCGCCGCCTTGTCCGCGACTATCAGTTCCGCGCATCGAGCGCTCTGAAGACCTTAAAGCAGTGGCCAGATGTGCGTGCGGGTGAGGAAACATATATCTTTCCCTACCAGGAAGATGCCGACGTCATGTTTAACTCTGCGCTCATCTACGAGCTGGCTGCCCTTCGTCGCTACGCTGTGCCAATCTTAAAAGACGTGCCGGCCGATGCACCGGAGTACACAAAGGCAAGGCGGCTGCTCGACTTTGCACAGTATTTTCTCGATCTTCCCGATGAGGACGACATTCCAAATAACTCGCTCCTGCGGGAGTTCATCGGCGGTTCTGTATTCTTTCCGAAAGGGAAGAAGGATGAAAGTGGCAGCCAGAAGGACTGATGGCATCTCTTTGCTGCCGGCATACGCGTTTTTTTAGTCAATTTAGGAAAGTGCTTGCTTCTATAGCTTTATCGAATCTTTGTCCTTGCATCTGCGCTTTTTGGAATCTCGTGCCCTTCGAGGCGCAGAAGTGTACACTTTGCCGCTATTCCGGGACCGAAGCCCGTCAGGCTGCCATCAGCGCCGATGACGCGGTGACAGGGAACGACGATGAGGAGGGGGTTCTTCCCGACGGCACCGCCTGCTGCATGTGCTCCCTTGGGACTTCCAACTTTGCGCGCAAGGTCGCCGTAAGTTACCGTCCTGCCGAAAGGGACGCGAGTGAGTGCCTGCCAAATTTCTTTTTGAAACGCACTGCCACAGAGATCAAGCGGTAGGTTGAAACACTGTCGCCTGCCGGCAAAGTATTCTTCAAGCGCGCGGCGGCATCTTTCGGTTAAAGGCGAGGGCAGCAGCGTAGAATCACAGGTATTTGCCGCAAGATCGATCGAGCAAATGCCTTTTTTCGTTGCGCAGATGCGGATGTTTCCGATGGGAGATTGGAAAGAGGAAGCGGCAAGTATTTCTCGTTTCATATCAGACTCCAAATATTTTTTATTCAGCATATGCATTATAGCAAATAAATCGATAAAAGAAACGCCTGCCGATGAGAATTTATCTGCAGCGGTGAAAGGCAGGGCAGGTGCACGTTCCTCTGTATATTTTCCATTGACACCATAGACGTTTAAGGCTATGATTTAACGGTAAGTTTGACTAATCTTTGGATAGGAGAGAATACCATGAAAGCAGCTCTTATTATGGGAAGCGATTCCGATTTTCCAATACTAAAACCCGCTGTTTCGCTTTTGAAGGAGTTCGGCATCGAGGCAGAGGTTGTTGTAGCTTCCGCACACCGCACGCCGGCAAAGGTTCGCACGTTTGTCGAGGGTGCTCCTGCAAAGGGCATTTCCGCTTTTATCGTCGCGGCAGGTGCAGCGGCACACCTTGCAGGCGTTGTTGCAAGCTATACGACGCTGCCTGTCATCGGTATCCCCATCAATGCGACGGCCCTAAACGGCATGGACGCACTCCTTTCGACAGTGCAGATGCCGAGCGGCATTCCCGTCGCGACGATGGCAGTCAATGGCGCAAAGAATGCGGCTATTTTCGTCGCAGAGATCTTCTCTGTCTCGGACCGCGGCATTGCTGAAAAGCTGAAAGCTTATCGCGAAAAGATGGTTTCGGATGTTGAGAAAAAAGCAGAGAGGGTAAAATCGCAGCTTTGATCGTAGCATCGCCTATCACTGCATAACGAAAGCTTTGAGAAATTTTCCCAAGAAGAGAAAGGTAAATCAAGAGCGATCATGAGTGAAAACGGTTACTCCCCGGAAGGGAAATGGAAAGAAGAGTGCGGCGTCTACGGTGTCTACTCGCGGACGGAAGATGTCTCCGGCATGACCTATTTGGGTCTTTACGCGCTGCAGCACCGTGGACAGGAGAGCACGGGCATCGCTGTTACCGACGGGGCCTGGATGGATGTCACGCGGGGTATGGGGCTTGTCAACGAAGTCTTCCGTCACCAAGTGCCCCATATGGAAAATCAGCGCATTGCCATCGGTCATGTGCGCTATTCAACGACGGGCTCGAGCCTTCTGTCGAATGCACAGCCGCTCCTCGTCAACTATGCGGGCGGCCGCATTGCTGTCGCGCATAACGGCAATCTGACAAATGCGACGGAGATTCGCCATGAACTCGAGCAGTCAGGTACGATTTTCCAGACGACAATCGATTCCGAAGTCATCGTCAACCTCATTGCGCGCTCACATGCCCAAAGGGTCGAGGATCGCATCATCGACTCTTTGAAGCGGATCAAGGGATGTTATTGCCTGACGGTCATGACAGAGACGAAGCTGATCGGCGCACGCGACCCGCAGGGGTTCCGCCCCCTCTGCATTGGAAAGACGGAGGATGGAAGTTATGTTCTCTCTTCTGAAACCTGCGGACTGGATGTTGTCGACGCTGCGTTCGTCCGCGATGTCGCTCCCGGTGAGATGGTCGTCATCGACGAAAATGGGCTCAAATCCTACCCTTTTGCCACAGAAGAGAAGAAGGCAGGCTGTATCTTCGAGTTCATCTACTTTGCGCGCCCGGACTCCGTCATCGATGGGCAGAGCGTTCACAGTGCCCGTTTTGAAATGGGTCGCATGCTTGCGCGTGAATCGGGATTCAAGGGAGATATCGTCATATCCGTTCCGGATTCCGGCACGACGGCGGCGACTGGTTTTGCCTTTGAATCTGGTATTCCCTTTGCCGAAGGGCTGATCAAGAATCGCTACATCGGCCGCACCTTCATTCAGCCGACGCAGAAGAAGCGCGATACGGCGGTTCGCCTAAAACTGAACGCCGTTCGCTCTGTCGTTGAGGGAAAATCCGTCATCATGGTAGACGATTCGATTGTCCGCGGCACGACGAGCGGAAAGATCGTCAAGATGCTCCGCAATGCTGGTGCGAAAGAAGTCCTTATGTGCGTCAGCAGCCCTCCGATCGGCTATCCGTGCTGCTATGGCATCGACACCAGCGTCCGAAAGGAGCTCATCGCGGCGACGAAGTCCGTCGAGGAGATCCGCGCGTACATCGGTGCGGACGGGCTTCATTTCTTGAGTTTAGACGGGCTGAAAAAATGCGTTCCAAACCTCAAGGCAGACGATATGTGCTATGCGTGTTTCAACAATGCATATCCCATCGCAGCCGGCGATGAGTCAGCGGGCGATGGCAAGTATGTCTTCGAGCACGGAAAGTGCTGAGCAGTACAAAGGTTCTCTTTTCCTAAGAAAGGAATATTATGGCTAAGCAACTGACCTATAAGGATTCTGGCGTCGATATCGATGCGGGCAATTATTCTGTAAAGCTCATCAAGGACAGCGTGCGCGCAACATACCGTTCGGAAGTCCTCGGTGACCTCGGCGGTTTTGGCGGTCTCTTTGCCCTGAACGCCGGAAAGTACAAGGAACCTGTCCTCGTCTCCGGTACAGACGGCGTCGGTACGAAGCTCCGCCTTGCCTTTCTTCTCGATAAGCACGATACGATTGGGCAGGATGCTGTCGCCATGTGTGTCAACGACATTCTCGTCCAGGGAGCGGAGCCGCTCTATTTCCTCGATTACCTCGCTGTCGGGAAACTCATCCCCGAGCAGGTCGCAGCAGTCGTCAAAGGGATCGCGGGTGCCTGCAAGGCATCGGGCTGTGCGCTCATCGGCGGCGAAACGGCGGAGATGCATGGCTTTTATCCCGAAGGCGAGTATGATATCGCGGGCTTTGCCGTCGGCGTTGTTGAAAAGAGCAAGGTCATCACGGCAGAACGCGTGAAGGAAGGGGACATCCTTCTCGGGCTTCCGTCCTCGGGGGTTCACTCAAACGGCTATTCACTGGTTCGTAAGATCGTCTTCGAAAAGATGGGCTACAAAGGGACGGAAGTGATACCGGAGCTAGGCAAAACCATCGGCGAAGAGCTTTTGACGCCGACCCGCCTCTATCCGAAAGCCTGCCTGCCGCTCATTGAAAACTTCGATATTCACGGCATGGTTCACATCACGGGCGGCGGATTCTACGAAAATATTCCCCGTGCACTGCCGGAGAATTTTTCAGCAGAGGTCGACGCATCGGCATGGGATATGCCGCCGATCTTCCGCCTCCTTCAGCAGTGGGGCGATGTCGACTGGAAGGAAATGTACCGTACGTTTAACATGGGTATCGGCATGGTCATCATCGCTTTGAAAGCGGAAGCGGAGAAAATCAAGGCACATCTTGCATCGGCGGGAGAAGCGGTCTATGAGATAGGCTGCGTGAAGAAGGGCGGTCACGATGTCACCATCAAAGGCGGGGTCTTTCATGGCTGATACTGCAAGGGAAAGGCTTGGCATTCTCTGCTCCGGGTGCGGGACAGATCTCCAGTCTATCATCGACGCTGTAGGACGCGGTGAGATTGCAGCGGAAATCGCTGTCGTTCTCGCCGACAAGCCCGATGCCTATGCGCTCGAGCGCGCAAAAAAAGCGGGCATTAAGGCTGCCTTGGTCGACCGCAAGAAGTTTGATGAGCGTGAATCTTTTGAGGAAGCACTGATTCGGGAGCTTGAGGCAGCGGGCGTCACGCTCGTCGTTCTCGCTGGCTTTATGCGCATCCTCACGCCGCTCTTCGTGCGTCACTATGCCAATTGCATCATGAACATCCACCCGGCATTGCTTCCGAGTTTCCCAGGTGCGCATGCGCACAGGGATGTGCTCGCCTACGGTGTCAAGGTCAGCGGCTGTACCGTGCATTTTGTCGATGAGGGGACGGATTCCGGCCCCGTCATTCTGCAGGCGGCAGTGCCTGTTCTTGACGATGACACGGAAGAGACGCTCGGCGCGCGCGTGCTGGAACAAGAGCACATTCTATACCCAAAAGCCATCCAGCTTTATTGTGAGGGTAAGCTCGAAGTCGGCGGACGACATGTTAAAATTAAAAAATAAGAAGCATGGCAGCATGGCTAGAAAGTGAGTCAATTATGAAAATCAAGCGCGCACTTGTCAGCGTATCAAATAAAGACGGTGTCGTGGAGTTTGCAAAGAAACTCCACGAAGCGGGCGTTGAAATCATCTCCACCGGCGGCACGATGAAGGCGATCCAGGACGCGGGCATTCCCGTTACTTATGTCAGCGATGTCACGGGGTTTCCCGAGATTATGGACGGCCGCGTAAAGACGCTGAATCCGAAGATTCACGGCGGCATCCTCGCTGTGCGTGACAACCCGGCGCATGTAAAGGCGATGGAAGAACATGGCATCGGCGGCATCGACCTCGTTGCCGTCAATCTCTATCCCTTTAAAGAGACGATTGCAAAGCCGAATGCCACGCTCGCCGAAGCCATCGAGAACATTGATATCGGAGGTCCTGCCATGGTTCGCGCGGCGGCAAAGAACTTCAAGTTCGTCACTGTCGTCACGAACCCGGGGCGTTACGATGAGATCACAAAGCAGATTGCCGAAAAGGGCGCGGTCAGCAAGCGCACGCGCATGGAGCTTGCGCAGGAAGCCTTTGCGCATACAGCGGCTTACGATACGATGATTCAGGATTACCTGAAGAAACAGCTTGAGAAATAACGATGAAAAATAAGCGGCTTTGCCGCTTACCGTGTGTTTTTAGTCAGACAGCATGAAAGATAGGAGAAGCAGATATGAATATCCTCATACTTGGCTCCGGCGGACGTGAACACGCGCTTCTGTGGAAGCTCGCCCAATCGCCGGAAGCGACGAAACTTTACGCCGTCCCCGGCAATCCCGGCATGGCGGAACTTGCCGAGTGCGTCGCAGGCAGTATTGAGGATAATGCAGCGGTCGTCAAACTCGCGCAGGAAAAGAAGATCGATCTCGTCGTCGTCGGTCCCGAAGTTCCGCTGATGAATGGTGTCGTCGATGCACTGCGTGCTGCCGGCATCAAAGCGTTTGGCCCAACGAAGGCAGCTGCCGAGCTTGAGGGTTCGAAGTCTTTTTCTAAGGACATCATGAAGAAATACGGCATCCCGACCGCGAAGTATGAAGTCTTTACGGACGCAGACGCTGCACGCGCCTATATCGAAAAAGAGGGCGCTCCGATTGTCATTAAAGCCAACGGACTCGCCGCGGGAAAGGGCGTCATCGTTGCTGAGACAAAAGAACAGGCGCTGGATGCCGTTCATGAAATCATGGATGATGCCGCCTTTGGCAAGGCGGGCAGCCGTGTCGTCATCGAGGCGCTCATGGAGGGCGAGGAAGCGAGCCTTCTCGCCTTTACTGACGGCAAGACCATCCGCCCGATGGTTAGCTCTCAGGATCACAAGCGCGCCTACGACGGCGACAAGGGACCGAATACCGGCGGCATGGGGACTTACGCTCCTGCGCCCGTCATGACGAAGGACATGGTCGAGCAGGCGACGGAGAAGATCTTAAAGCCTATGATCGCCGCCATGGTTAAAGAAGGCCGTCCGTATCAGGGGTGTCTTTATGCCGGGCTTATGATCACGGAAGAAGGACCGAAGGTCGTCGAGTTCAACGCTCGCTTTGGCGATCCTGAGACGCAGGTCGTCCTTCCGCTTTTAAAGGGAGACCTTGTCAAGATCATGCAGGCTTGCGTTGACGGTACGCTGGATACAGCTGCCGTAGATTGGGAAGATGGCGCTGCCGTCTGCGTCGTCATGGCGAGTGGTGGATATCCGAAATCCTACAAGAAAGGCTATGCGATCGACGGTCTGAAAAAGGCTGAAAGCCTTGGTACCTTCGTCTTCCATGCGGGAACGGCGAAAAAAGACGGAAAGGTCGTGACGAGCGGCGGCCGCGTCCTCGGCGTTACAGCAAGGGGGGGCGGTATTAAGGAGGCCACAGAAAAGGCCTATAAGGGCGTAGAAGCCATCCGCTTTACGGATGAGTTTCACAGAAAAGACATTGCCCACCGCGCCCTCGAGCGGCTCTGAAATCGGCAGAAAAAGCCGGCTGTTCGGGTACAGAAGCACCATAGGAGGAAAACTTTGGAAGAGAAGATAGATCGTTACGAGCCGCAGGCGATTGAAAAAAAATGGCAGGAGAAGTGGGAGAAGGAAGCTGTCTACAAGACAGAAGCAGATCCTTCCCGGCCGAAGTATTATGCGCTTGAGATGTTCCCCTATCCATCCGGAAATCTGCATATGGGACACGTGCGCAATTATTCGATCGGCGACGTCATGGCGCGTTACAAGACGATGGAAGGCTTTAATGTACTTCATCCGATGGGCTTTGACTCCTTCGGCATGCCGGCGGAAAATGCAGCGATCAAGCATGGTGTTCGCCCGGGCGACTGGACACATGAAAACATCGCGAATATGGAAAAACAGCAGCGTGCGATGGGGCTTTCTTACGATTGGGATCGCGAGGTGAAGACCTGCGAGCCGGATTATTACAAGTGGACGCAGTGGCTGTTCGAGCTCTTCTATAAGCGCGGTCTTGCCTATAAGAAGGAAGCGAGCGTCAATTGGTGTGACACCTGCGGAACGGTTTTGGCAAATGAACAGGTCATCGATGGTAAGTGCTGGCGCTGCGACAATGAGGTGCATAAGAAAGATCTTTCGCAGTGGTTCTTGAAGATTACGGATTACGCTGACCAGCTTTTGAAAGACCTCGAGCTTCTAAAGGGCTGGCCGGAGCGCGTCAAGACGATGCAGACGAATTGGATCGGGCGCAGCGAAGGTCTTGAACTGACCTTTGAAGTGCCGGAAATGGGTGAAAAGCTCGCTGTCTACACGACACGCCCCGATACGGCCTATGGCATCACGTTCGTCGCGCTTGCCGCCGAGCATCCGCTTGTCGAAAAGATCATTAAAGATAGCCCGAAAGCAGCGGAAATCAAAGCATTCTGCAATAAGACACGCAATCAGAATGACATTGAGCGCACGTCAAGCGAGTCCGAAAAAGAGGGCATTGCAACGGGCGTTTATGCGATAAATCCATTCAACGGCAACAAGGCAGAGCTTTGGGTGACGAACTATGTCCTCGCCGAGTACGGCACGGGGGCGGTTATGGGGGTGCCGTCGGAAGATGCGCGCGACTGGATGTTTGCAAAGAAGTACGATATCCCCATCATCCTGACGCTTCAGCCAAAGGGAACCGAGCTGAAGCTTGAGGAAATGACAGAACCCTATACGGATAAAGACGGCATTCTCGTCAATTCTGCTGAATTTACCGGCATGGAGATACACAAGGCAATGTCCGCCATCATGGACAAGGCAGAAAACGAGGGCTTCGGCAAGCGCCGCGTGAACTACCGTCTGCGCGACTGGCTGATTTCGCGCCAGCGCTACTGGGGCGCGCCGATCCCCGTCATCAATTGCCCGCATTGCGGCGAAGTGCTCGTGCCGGAGGAAGACCTGCCAGTTAAATTGCCGGAAAATGTTTCGTTTGACCAAGGTGCGGTCTCTCCTCTTGCACAGTGTGAAGCGTTTGTGAACTGCAAGTGCCCAAAGTGCGGCGCGGATGCCAAGCGTGAGACGGACACGATGGACACGTTCATCTGCTCCTCTTGGTACTATCTCCGCTACACCGACCCGAAGAACGAAAAGATGCCGTTCGCCAAAGACAAGGTCAACTACTGGGCGCCGGTCGATCAGTACATTGGCGGCATCGAACACGCCATTTTGCACCTGCTCTATTCGCGCTTCTTCACAAAGGTGCTGCACGATGCTGGGGTGGTCGATTTTACTGAACCATTCCATAATCTTCTGACGCAGGGCATGGTGCTGAAAGATGGCTCGAAGATGAGCAAGTCGAAGGGAAATGTCGTCTCGCCGGAAGAGATCATCGGCAAGTACGGTGCAGATACGGCTCGCCTCTTCATCCTCTTCGCAGCTCCGGTTGACCGCGACCTCGATTGGAGCGATCAGGGCGTTGAGGGCGCTTACCGTTTCCTTGGACGCGTCTGGCGCATCCTGCTGCATTTTGAAGATGCCGTTAAGGCAGGCGGCACGATGGAGCCGGGTTCGCTTACGCCAGAGGAAAAGGACTTTCGCCGCATCCTCCACACGACGATAAAGAAAGTCACGGAAGATGTGCGCGACCGCTTCATGTTCAATACGGCAGTTTCATCGGTCATGGAGCTCGTCAATGCGCTTTACCAGTTCCAAGACCGCACGATAAGCGGCGCGTTGGTGCGGGAGACGGCAGAAAACCTGTTGAAGCTCCTTGCGCCCTTTGCCCCACATATCACAGAGGAACTTTGGCATCGGCTCTTTCCGAATGCCGGCAGCGTCCATCAGGCACGCTGGCCACAGTATGACGAAGCTGCGCTCGTGCAGGATGAAATCGAGATTGTCCTCCAGATTAATGGCAAGGTTCGCGGCCGCGTCACCATTCCTGCGGAAGCTGACCGCAAGGCGATGGAAGAAGCTGTCATGGCACTTCCGAAGGCAAAGCAGTTCATCGAGGGCAAGATGGTTGTCAAGATCATCTGTGTGCCGAAAAAGTTGGTCAATATTGTCGTGAAATAAAGGGGGATTCGTGCCTTACCGCTGTGAACGTTTGCGTTTGCAGCAAAGAGATGAACGTATAGAGATTTAGGGGAAAGCGTCCTTGTGTAGCGTTTTCCTCTTTTCTGAAAGGAGAGTTGGCATGGAAAAAGCGACAGTCGTTGTGGTCGGCGGTGGCGCGACTGGGGTCGGTATTTTGCGTGACCTCGCAATGCGCGGCGTGGATACCCTGCTCATCGAGAAGGGTGATCTCGTCAACGGAGCAAGCTCCCGTTACCATGGTCTTCTGCACAGCGGCGGACGCTATGCAGTGAAGGATCAGGAAGCGGCGAAGGAGTGTATCGAAGAGAATACGATTCTTCGCAGGATCGGAAAATCCTGCGTCGAGCCCTGCGGCGGCATGTTCGTTCGTCTTGACAAGGACGATGCAGACTACGAGGATCTGTGGGTCGAGGGCTGTAAGGCGAGCGGTATTGAGGCAAAGCAGATCTCTCTTGAAGAGGCGTTTGCCCTCGAGCCCCGTCTCTCGCATCATGTCGTCAGCGCTTATCTCGTGCCGGATGCTGCAATCGATGGCTTTCGCATGTCTTGGCAGAATGTCGAGAGTGCGAAGCGTTACGGCGGCCGCGCTATGACGTACACAAAGCTTGTCGGCATTCATAAAGAAAGCGGCAGGGTCAAGGGCATCCGTGTGCGAAATGCTTTTACAGGTGAAGAGAGCGACATTGCGTGTGAGATTCTCGTCAATGCCGCAGGCGGTTGGGCTGGACAGGTGGCAAAAATCGCGGGACTTGAGGTCGGTGTACAGCCGGACAAGGGCACGCTGCTTGCGTTCAATCAGCGCATTACCAACCACGTCGTGAACCGCCTGCATAAGTCGAGCGACGGGGATATCTTCGTTCCACACGGCTCAATTACGATTCTCGGCACGACGTCGATGAGCGTTCCGAGTGCAGAAGATACGCATACCTCGCGCGATGAGGTGGAAAAATTGCTTTCCATCGGCGAGGAGACCTTCGAAAATCTTCGAAGCTACCGACTGCTTCGTTCATTTGCAGGCTCGCGTCCGCTCTACATGCCGCCGGGCGGCGCATCTGGGCGCGGGGCGAGCCGCGGGTTCGCAGTCGTTGATCACGAGGCGCAGGATGGGCTTTCCGGTATGTTTACGATTGTCGGCGGCAAGTTCACGACGTATCGTTTGATGGCAGAGCGCATGGCGGACGATGTCTGCCGAAAGCTCGGCAACACGAAGCCCTGCCGCACGGCAGAAGAACCGCTGGTCGAGGAAGTCTCACAGGAGGAGCGGCAGCGGGCAAAGCGCTTCTTCCCTTCTTTTGGTACGGATTTGGCAGCGACGCGCCTGGGACCTGAGCGCTTTCATCGCGTGGTGGAAGTCTTGGAGAAAAATCCCGAGAAGCGTGAGCTGGTCTGTGAGTGCGAAAACGTCACGCGCGCAGAAGCAGAGGCAATCGCAAGGGAACCGACGAGCTACATCGTGAACGATGTCCGCCGCCGCACGCGTATCGGCATGGGAACCTGTCAGGGGAATTTTTGTGCTCTTCGCGCAGCCAGCGTCTTTGCAGAAGCCGGCCACCAAGAGATGGCGAAAGACAGCCTGGGACAGATGCAAAAGTTTTTAGAGGGTCGTTGGAAGGGCGTGCGTCCTGTCCTCATGGGGCGTACGATTCGCGAGACGGAGATGACGCGCGGCATTTATGAGCTCGTCATGAATATCAACGGAGGTAATAAAGCGTGATTCGTTCAGACGTCCTCGTCATCGGCGCAGGACTATCCGGTCTTATGGCAGCTTATGTGTCTGCTAAGAGGGGCAAGCGCGTGACGCTTCTAACCTACGGTGAAGGAACACTTACGGTCAACAGCGGCGTCATTGATTTCCTTGGCTACGACAGTGCACATAGGCGCGTCCTGAATCCGAAGGAGGCCATCGGACGCCTTCCTGCAGAGCATCCCTATTATAAGATCGGCAGCAAAGCCTTGGGAGAAGCAGCAGACTGCTTTAAGGAACTCGTCAGCCGTTACGGGATGCCCTATGTCGGCTCGCTTGACAAAAATCAGATGGTCATCACAGCGGTCGGTACGGAAAAGCCTACGGGACTTGCGCCAAAAATGCTTGCAGCTGGAGAAGTACTGCCCGGCAAAAAGCGCATCGTCGTCGTTAGAGTCCGCGGGCTTAAGGATTTCTACGGCGAAATTATGGTGGAGAATCTAAAGAAGACGCTCGGTGAAAAACTGATCTATGAGAGCATCGAGATCGAGACGAATCTTGCGGACGGACGCGATTTCACGACGCAGGATGTCGCACGCTGGCTCGATGCGCCGGAGGGGCGTCAGAGCTTTGTCGCGCAGCTTGGAACGGTGAAGAAAGACGGCAGTACACTGATCGTCGTGCCGCAGATTCTCGGCACGTTCGGTACAAGCGCCTATCAAGAGCTTTGCGCAGAACTGACAGCAGATCTTGTGGAGACGACCTGTCTTCCGCCTTCCGTCAACGGCATGCGCCTTCAGCGCATCTTTCTCGAGGAGCTCCGTGTTCTCGGCGTCGACATCGTCGGTAACTCGAAGGCGATTCGTGCGGCGTTTGACGGCAAGAGAGCTTCTGCTGTCATAGCAAAGACAGTCTCGAACGAACGCCTATATTATGCAGATAAGTTTATTCTTGCGACCGGTGGCTTTTATAGCGGCGGCATCACGATGCGTGATTTTGAGCAGCCGAAAGAAATGGTCTTCGGTCTTCCCGTGGCATTTACTGCGGGAGAGAAGAACTGGTCGAATGCGGAACTTTTCAGCGATCGTCCGCAGGGCTTTGCAAAGGCCGGCATTCGGGTTGATGATTCGCTGCGTCCGGCAGACAGCGCAGGCGCTGCACTTTTTGAAAACATCTATGTCGTTGGGCGGAATCTCGCGGGCTATGATTTCTGCTTCGAGCATTCCGGAAACGGCGTTGCCATCGGTTCGGCTTATAAAGCCGCGTGTATGTGAGGGGGCAGGAACGAATGAGTGAGAAAATAGACGAAGAAGAGCGCGCAATCTACAGCGGTGATCACTGTATCTCATGTACGTCCTGCATGGCGACTTGTCCAGTGATGGAAGCCACACAGGAATACCGCGGACCAAAGCTCGTTGCGCCTGCACACGGACGCATGCACTTTGCCGAAAGTGATACCGAGCGCAGCCTGGACTTTTGCTCAAACTGCAAGACGTGTGACAGGAGCTGCCCTTCGGGCGTCGCGGTCTCGACGATGAACATGCTTCAGCGCGGCGCATATTATCGCACGCACAAGCACAGCAGCCGTGACGATATGATCGCACATCCGGAGCGCATGGCAAGCCTTGTCTCTGCCCTGCCGTTCGGTGCGGCGTTTGCGAACTTCGGCATGGCGGTCGGCAAGAAGCTCGGCATCTTTTCACACCTCGGTCTTGCCGGCGAACGCGAAATGCCAAAGTATGCCGCAAAGACCTTCCTCCAGCGCTTCAAGAACATGCATCAGCCGGCATCCGATAAGAAGGTCGTCTTCTTTGCCGGTTGTTCGGTGAACTACAATACGCCGGAGATTGGCGAAGCTTTCGTCAAGGTCATGAATAAGAATGGCTACGAAGTGCTCGTGGATCCTGCGTTCAACTGCTGCGGATCGCCGCTTGTCGTCACGGGCTATTTGGATGAGGCGCGGGAACATGCGGACAACAATGTGGCGCGTATCCTTTCCTGGAAGGAGCAGGGCGTGCCGGTCATTTCCTGCTGCACGAGCTGCTCTTTGATGCTGCGCGCAGAATATGCGGAGCTTTTTGGCGAAAAGGATATGGAAGCGGCGGGAGAAAATGTCTACGATTCCTTTGAATTCCTCGAACTCCTCGATGCAAAGGGCGAGCTTTCGACGGATTTTTGTGAGGACAGAGAAAGTTTCATGTACCACCAGCCTTGTCATTTGAAGACAGCGGGCATCGGTACGCCGGTCGTGTCCGTCCTTCGCCATGTGCCGGGGATGGACATCGAGCTTGCAGATGCCGGCTGCTGCGGTATCTCCGGCAACTATGGTTTCCGAAAGGAACGCTACGACATCTCGATGAAGGTCGGTGAAAAGCTCTTTAAGCGCTTAACAGAAAAACGTCTGGACGGTGTGATTTCAGACTGTCCAACCTGCCGTCAGCAGATCGAACATGGAACGCACATTCACCCCGTGCATCCGATCGAGCTCCTCGCTCGCGCTTATCAATAAATGTATCTAAGGTTATAAAGTTTTTCCAGCAGCTTTCTTCTTTTTAGAAAGCCCGCGTTCCTCCAGGGGGAGGATGCGGCGGAGATTTGTCGTATTATTTTATATTTTCTTTAAGAAAGAGGGATGGATATGGCTAAGGGATATGTCATGGCGCTTGACGCTGGAACAACCTCGAACCGCGCGATCATCTTCGATCACGAATCCAAGATTGTCAGCGTTGCACAGCAGGAGTTCACGCAGATCTTTCCGCAGCCGGGTTGGGTTGAGCACGACGCAGAAGAGATCTGGAGCACGATGCTTATTGTCATGAAGGAAGCTCTCGCGCAATCCGGTCTTACGGCAGGGGACATCGCTGCGCTCGGCATTACGAACCAGCGTGAAACGACGGTCGTCTGGGAGCGGAGGTCAGGGCGTCCGATCTGCAATGCGATCGTCTGGCAGTCTCGTCAGACCGCCCCGATTGCCGAGGATTTGAAAAAGCAGGGATTGACGGAAAAAGTGCAGGAAAAGACCGGTCTTTTGATCGACGCGTATTTTTCTGCAACAAAGATCCGCTGGATTCTCGATCACGTTGAGGGAGCGCAGCAGCGCGCGGAAAAGGGTGAGCTCATCTTCGGTACGATCGATACATGGCTTATTTGGAAACTGACGGGCGGAAAGGCACATGTGACGGATTACTCCAATGCCTCGCGCACGATGTTGTTTAACATCAATACGCTCACATGGGATGAGGAGCTTCTTGCGATGCTCAATATTCCGAAGGCGATGTTGCCGGACGTCAAGCCATCTTCTCATGTTTACGGCGAGACGACCTCGATGCTCCTCGGCGCGCCAATTCCCGTGTCAGGGGCAGCAGGCGATCAGCAGTGTGCACTTTTCGGACAGAACTGCTTCAAGCCGGGCATGGCAAAGAACACCTACGGCACGGGCTGCTTCCTCCTGATGAATACAGGCACGGAGCGCAAGCACTCGAAGAACGGCCTGGTCACGACGATTGCCTGGGGGATTGGCGATACGGTCGAGTATGCGCTCGAAGGTTCGATCTTCGTCGCAGGTTCAGCGATTCAGTGGCTGCGCGATGGCATTCGCTTGGTCGATTCTGCACCAGATTCCGAATGGATTGCAAAGAAGGTCAAAGATACGGGCGGCGTTTACATTGTTCCGGCATTTGTCGGCCTTGGTGCGCCGTATTGGGATATGGACGCACGCGGCATGATCATCGGCATCACGCGCGGTACGAAGAAGGCGCATCTCGTCCGTGCGACGCTTGAATCGCTCGCCTATCAGACGAAGGATGTGCTTGATGCGATGGAGGCAGATTCCGGAACAAAGCTTCAGTCTCTCAAAGTCGATGGCGGCGCTTGTGCCAACAATCTCTTGATGCAGTTTCAAGCCGATATTCTCAATTGTTCGGTCGATCGTCCGCAGACGATTGAGACGACGGCACTCGGCGCGGCGTATTTTGCAGGTCTTGCCGTCGGCTTCTGGCGCTCGAAGGAAGACCTTGAAAACAGCTGGCAGCTTGACACCCGCTTTGAACCTTCGATGGAACTTGACGATGCAGCAAAGCTTTACAAGGGATGGCAGAAGGCCGTCCGTCATGCGATGCATTGGATGGCAGACGAAGACTGAACATCTCGCGTATGAAAGAGAAAGGTCGTGTTTCACATGGATAATCTCATCGGTGAATTTTTCGGGACGGCTGTCCTCATTGTCTTCGGCAGCGGTGTCTGCGCGACATGCTCACTGGAAAAATCCAAAGGTCAGGGTGGCGGCTGGATCTGCATTGCCTTTGGTTGGGGCTTTGCCGTAACGCTCGGCGTCTATGTCGCAATCTCTCTCGGCGCGCCGCAGGGGGACCTAAACCCTGCCGTCACCTTCGGTAAGATGTTCGCAGGTGTCTATACCTTCCAACAGTTTATTGCGACGTCTATTGCGCAGCTCCTCGGCGGTATCCTCGGCGGCATCATCGTCTGGCTCGCCTATCTCCCGCATTGGAGAGTGACAAAGAGTCCGGCGACTAAGCGCGGCGTCTTCTGCACTGCGCCTGCTATTCGCAACTATCCGCTGAATTTTATCTGTGAGTTCATCGCCACGTTCTTTCTGCTCTTCTGCATCTGGGCGATGTTTGCCAAGGCAAACGGGCCTTTCATGCCGGGATATGGTCCATATATCGTCGGCATCCTCATCGTCGCTCTCGGCCTCTCGCTCGGTGGTCCGACAGGATATGCGATGAACCCTGCCAGAGACCTTGGCCCGCGCATTGCACATGCCATCTGCCCGATTGCAGGCAAGGGCGGCAGTGATTGGGGCTATGCTTGGGTTCCTGTCGTAGCTCCGCTCGCAGGTGCAGCGGCATCTTATTTTGTCGCACACAGCCTGCTCGGTATCCTTTAAAGCCTGCCGGAGATCGTGCAATAACTTGCTGAATTTCCGATAAAGGCAGGTCCATATAGCTCCTTCCATTCATCCTGATCCATGGGGTGAATGGAAGTTTTTCTATGTCAAACGAAAAATTTTTATTCTATGCTGTAAGCGACTGATGTCAAAAGCATTACGCGCCATGCAGCAGATAATCGTGAAATCGATGGAGAAAATCATGCTGTCCTTTTTGCTCATACTCATCCTTGTACTCCTGCTGATGGCGCTGCTTGCAATTTTTTCTCTGCGCTATCTTTTTTCAGGACGGCGGCTTAAGCATGCACGCTTCAGTATCCTTGTGTTTGATGTTGGTTGTGTCCTGCTCTTATTCACCTGCGGGATGAAAGAGGCGCGCGTAACAGAGAGTGTTGCCGTCGTCTTTATGGCAGAATTGTTTTTCTCACTCTTTGCTTTCATGGCAGTGTTGGCTCGCTGGCTTTATCGAAAGACGATGCGCGTTCCCTACGATCCAGAGCGCAGGCGCCTGTTGAAAAAAGCCGCGGTTTATCCGGCGGCAGCGATGGGGCTGTCTCTTTACGGCGCCGAGGTCGAACGACTCCATCAGGTCGAGCGAAGGTTTCGTATTCCTATAGTAGGTTTAAAGGATGAGGCAGTCATGACGCTCGCACAGCTTAGCGACATCCACCTTGGAAACTTTTTCTCACTTTCGATGCTCGATGCCCTCATCGTACAGACAGCGGCTAGTGCGCCTGACCTCCTCGTCATCACGGGCGATCTCTTTGATGACGTGGATAAGAATGCACAGGCGGCGGAGATTCTTGAGCAGCATGTCGATGATTTTCCGCTCGGCATCGCATTTATCATGGGCAATCACGAATATCTTCGCGATGCGCCCAGAACACTTTCATATCTTGCCAAGACGCGGGTGCGCGTTCTCTTAGACGATGCTGTGGAGATTGCTGGCGGGCTCTATCTGGCAGGCGCAGATTATCCAGTGGATCGCGCCCATTTTGACGAGATGCGCCGCGCACATGCGGAAAAGGCGATGGCGAAGGTGCCGGTGGGGGCGCCTTTCATCCTGCTCGGTCACCATCCAGAATTTATCGACGACGGTGCGGCGCATGGCGCGGCGCTCACGCTGACCGGCCATACGCATGGCAGTCAGTTCGGCATCTTGGGGCTTCCGCTTTTTCCCGTTTTTAAATACACACGCGGCATGGTGAAAGTTGGGGATTCTACAGGTTATGTGCACTCTGGCAACGGAAGTTGGTTTCCGCTTCGCATCGGCTGCCCGCCGGAAATTGCATTTTTCAGGCTCGAGCCCAAGAAGAGTTAATATTGGATTTTTTGTGGAAAAAGAATTAGAAAAATTGCGATAAAACTGGACGATTTGTGTCGAATATGATAGAATAAATAAGTCATTATGTTGTTTTTTTTACGAGGTGAAAGCTATGGTAACATTCTTGATTGCACTGGCTATTCTTATTGTCGGCTACATTATCTACGGCAAGATCGTAGAAAATGTCTTCGGACCGACGGATAAGCCTACGCCAGCAGTTGCTATGACGGATGGAGTGGACTATGTTCCTCTTCCAACATGGAAGGTCTTTATGATTCAGCTCCTAAACATCGCGGGCTTAGGACCGATTTTCGGTGCCTTAGGCGGTGCGCTTTGGGGGCCTTCGGTTTACCTTTGGATTGTCTTCGGTACGATTTTTGCTGGCAGCGTTCATGATTATCTGACCGGGATGATCTCAGTCCGTGAAGATGGCAAGAGCATCTCGGAGATTGTCGGACATTATATGGGCCCGATGATGCTCCTCATCATGCGCGTTTTCTCGGTCGTTCTGCTTGTTCTCGTCGGTACTGTTTTCATGACGGGACCTGCGGGACTTCTTGCAAAGCTGACAGGCTATGCAGTCACGCCGATTCTCATCTGTGTTCTCATCTATTACTTCCTTGCAACGCTCCTGCCGATCGATATGATCATCGCTCGCTTTTATCCCATTTTCGGCGCTTGTCTCATCATCATGGCGCTCGGTATCATGGGCGGTATGCTTTTCGGTGTCGGCGGGCATGTGATGCCGGAGATGGATTTTTCCAACATGAACATGCACCCGAAGGGGTATGAGATGCCGGTCTGGCCGCTGATGTTCATCACGGTTGCCTGCGGCGCCGTTTCTGGCTTTCATGCAACGCAGTCGCCCATCATGGCGCGTTGCTTGAAGAGCGAGCGTCTCGGCCGTCCGGTCTTTTACGGAGCGATGGTTTCAGAAGGCATCATTGCGCTCATCTGGGCGGCGGCCGGCGTCACTTTTTATGATGGTACGTCTGGTCTTGGCACGGCGCTGACGGCCGGCGGTCCGGGGTCGGTCGTCTATGATATCTGTGTCGGCTTCATGGGCGGTTCGGACAGCATGATGGGATACATCGGTGCCATCCTTGCTATGCTGGGTGTCGTTGCCTGTCCGCTTACGTCCGGTGACACGGCATTCCGCAGTGCACGTCTGACACTCGCGGACTGGATGAATGTTAAACAGTCGCTTGCGGTAAAGCGCCTGCTCTTCGCCGTCCCGCTTCTCACAGTCGGTGGCATCCTTTCGCAGATGAACTTTGAAATTATCTGGCGTTACTTCTCTTGGACGAATCAAACGCTCGCGATGATCGCCCTTTGGACGGGGGCGACGTATCTCTATCGTCACAATCCGCATTCACTTTCCTTCCTGATACCGGGCATTCCTGCCGTCTTTATGTCGGCTGTCACTTCAACCTATATTCTGCAGGCAAAGGAAGGTCTTGAGCTTTCAACGAGCATCACCTATCCGATCGGCATCATCTTTGCCATCCTCTGTGCGATCTTATTTGCTCGTCATACCTTTTTGAAAAAAAAGGCTGGGTATTGAGCACGTAGCACAGTTTAGCTGTGGTTAAAGGCAAGAGATTAAAAGTTATCATAAATGCTATGGGAATCTATGACTGCCATAGCATTTATTTTTATGCAAAAATAAAATATCTGTTTTGAATGTACACAATATATTTGAAAATTTGACAGATTCTTTTATAGTGTGATATACTACATGTTTATTTTTTTTAGGAACTATGTTATAATATGCTAAAAATGTTGTATATAAATGATATAAATGGAAAGAAGGTATATCTATTGCTACAGATAGGAGATCGTGTCGTATATCCGATGCATGGTGCCGGTATGATTGCTGGTATTGAGGAATGCGAAGTGTTGGGTGAAGATAGGTCGTATTATGTGATTCAGATGCCGGTCGGGAACATGCGCATGATGGTTCCGACGGATAATGTGGATATCGTCGGCATCCGAGATGTTATCCCAGAGAGCAGGGTAAAAGATGTCGAGCATGTGCTGACAGAAAAGCCACAGCGTGTCATCGGCAGCTGGAACAAGCGCTTCCATGCAAATCTCGAGCGCATGAAGAGCGGTGATATCTGCGATGTCGCCGCTGTTGCGCGAGACCTTATCCTACAGGACCGCAAGCGCCGTGTTTCGAGCGGCGAGAGAAGGCTTCTCGACCTTGCAAAGCAGATTCTTGTCAGCGAGCTCGTCTATGCTTGCGACAAGAGCCCGGAAGAAATAGAAAGTTGGCTGGAGACGACGCTTGATGAAAATCGCCATGCACAGCATTGACGCTGAAAATCCAAGCAAGGAGTGTTTCCTCGCTTGGATTATTTTGTAAAGCGTCGTTCAGCCGTTTTTTCCTGCTGACAGATGTATCGTTTTGGCAAGAGGTTAGAGAAAGTTTTCACGTATATCTTAAGGAGGTGAAAGTTTATGTTAGAGAAATTTTTACGTTTTTTCTTTACGATGTTCTTTGCTGTCGCAGGCAGTGCGCTTTTAAACCTTGCCAGCCCTGTGTTTACGCTCTTCATCAGCACGGAAGTCCTTCGCGTTGACATGGGGATTTTCAAGCTGACGGCGGCTAGTCTGCTCTGTATTCTCATCGGCGCGATTCTCGGTGGACTTATCGGTTTCTTTCTCTCGCCTTTTCTGACGCGGCGTATCAAGCGCTTGGCAGAGTGGACAGAGCGCCAATTAGCCAAGATGCCGATCTCAGATGTCATTGCAGGAGCCGTCGGCCTTGCTATCGGACTTATTCTTGCAAATCTACTCAGCTATTCTATCGCAAAGATTCCTGTCGTTGGCGATTATATTCCCGTCATCGTCAGCATCGTCTTCGGCTATCTCGGTATCTACATCACGATTCGAAAGCGTGAAGAACTGACGAGCACATTCTCTTTTCTGCCGCGCTTGGCAAGGGAGCTCGCCCGCCTTCGCGAGACGCGCACCAATGGTTCAGCATCGGACAAAGCTGAAAAGCCAATGGTAGGCGCCACTGCTGTAAGAGAGGCTCCGGTCAAACTCCTCGACACGAGCGCCATCATCGACGGGCGCATTGCGGATGTTTTAAAGACGGGCTTCCTTGAAGGAACTCTGGTGACGCCGGTCTTTGTCTTGGAAGAGCTTCAGCACATTGCAGATTCTCCCAATCCTTTGAAGCGCACGCGCGGACGGCGCGGGCTGGATATTCTCGCGCACATTCGCAGGGATAAGCTCTGTAAGGTCGTTATCGAGTCCAAGGATTTTGAGGATATTCAGGAAGTCGATTCAAAGCTCGTCGCCCTTGCGCGCGAGATGGGCGGCAAGATATTGACGACGGACTTCAACCTCAATAAGGTCGCTCAGCTTCGCGGCGTCGAAGTCCTGAATATCAATGAGCTTGCAAACGCCGTAAAGCCCGTTGTCATTCCTGGGGAAAAGATGGAAGTCGCGGTTGTCAAGCCCGGAAAGGAGGAGGGGCAGGGGCTTGCCTATCTCGATGACGGCACGATGATCGTCGTTGAGGACGGCAGTCGCTATATGAACGAGACGATTGTCGTCGAAGTGACGTCCGCCTTACAGACGGCAGCAGGACGCATGATCTTTGCAAAGCCGGTCTGAATAGCGGTCGTATGGATGCTGTATTAAAAATCAAAAAGAGAAAGGTCTGATCTTATGGAAATGCTGTTGGGTTTCATCGTTCTGATCCTCTGTCTTCTGGTTGGTGTACGACATGGCGGTCTCGGTCTTGCTGCTGTCAGCGGTATCGGCCTCGTCATCTTTACCTTTGTCTTTGGCTATAAGCCGGGCAAACCGCCGATCGACGTCATGCTCATCATCCTTGCGGTCGTCACCTGCGCGGGCTTCTTGCAGACGTCTGGTGGTCTCACTGTCATGCTGAAGTATGCAGAGAAGTTTCTTCGCAGCAATCCGAAGCACGTTACGATTTTTGCGCCGCTGACGACCTGGTTTCTGACTGTTCTCTGCGGCACAGGGCACGTTGTCTATACGATGTTCCCGATTATCTACGATATTGCGATTAAGGAAAACATTCGTCCGGAACGCCCGATGGCAGTGGCTTCTGTTGCCTCACAGATGGGTATCTGCGGTTCACCGGTTTCTGTTGCCGTCGTTTCCATCGTTGCCTTTCTTGTCTCGGCCGGCTATGACTACAATGTCCTGCAGGTTCTCATGGTCTCGATTCCTGCGACGTTTTCCGGCGTTTTCGTCGCCGCCCTTTGGAGCTATCGCCGCGGCAAGGATTTAGAGAAAGACCCGCGTTTTCAGGCGTTCATCAAAGACCCTGAGAATAAGAGCTACGTCTATGGTGATACGGAATCCCTCGTCGATAAAGACCTTCCGAAGACATTCTACCGCGCGATGTATATCTTTCTCGCCGGTATCCTCATCATTGCCGTCCTCGGCAATGTACCGGCGCTGCTGCCGCATTTTTCCGATGCAAGCGGCGCGGCAAAGCCGATTTCGATGGTTCTTGTCATCCAGATGGTCATGCTCTGCGTCGCGTCGGCGATCCTTCTCTCCTGTGGTGTAAAGGCAAAGGATGTCGGCGACAGTAAGGTCTTTCGCTCCGGCATCGTCGCTCTCGTCTCGGTCTATGGCGTTGCTTGGATGGCGGATACTTACTTTGCCAATCACATGGTATTTTTAAAAGAAGCGCTCGGCGATGCCGTCATGCAGTATCCGTGGGCATATGCTGTCATCGCCTTCATCACTTCAAAGCTCGTCAACTCGCAGGGGGCGGCGATTGCTATCGTCGTTCCGATGGCGCTGAATGTCGGTCTTGACCCTGTGCTTGTCCTCTCTTTTATTTCTGCCTGCTACGGTTATTTCTTCCTGCCGACCTACCCGTCGGATCTTGCCTGCATTGGTTTTGACCGCTCCGGTACGACGCGTATAGGAAAGTACATCCTGAACCACAGCTTCATGATTCCCGGTCTTATCGGTGTCATCACCGGCTGCTGCGTCGGCTATGTCGTTGCACATCTCGTGCTGTGATACTGTGATGTAGGAATAATACCAAAGCACAAAAGAGCAGCAATTCATTCCTTGCTGCTCTTTTTATGTAATTGACGCACGAAAAAAGCTCATCACAAAGGATGAGCTTTTTATATCTTTTGCTGTTGGTGCAGCTTTACTCTCAGAGTCGAGCCGTGATTGCGGCGGTCAGACCAAAGATGATGCCGGGAAGGTTAGCGAGAACGAGCGGCCATTCGCGATGCTCGCGGAAGAAACCGTATCCAACCCACATCGTGCAGTTGATGAACGCGACAAACGGCTGAATCCAATCTCCCTGATGCCCCGATAGGTTTCCCATGATTTGGGGGATATAAGAGACGTACATACAGATGGAAAGACCAGAGGCAATCACGCCGACGATACTCATCTTGTTTTGTGCAGCCTTTTTCAGTGTACTCATAAGGTATTTTCCTTTCTAACACAGGTTGACTATAAACCAGCACCTTTTCAATCTTGGTAGGTCAATTTCTATTATAATTCGCCTTCGGCAATGCGTCCGAGAGTTTCCTTGGATGGAATGAAGAACAGCTGTCCTTTTTCTGCGGTCGAGTACTCGAGCAGGCGGTCGTCCTGTGTGAACATATTGATGACCATCTGCCGCGTCACATCCCAATGGCGTGCATAGCCGATGAAATAGGTACCGCGCACGCCTTCCCCAGGATTGGCAAAGACGACGTTCATCCGTACGATCTTATGCTCCTCTTCGTCACGGTTGTCCTGTGCGATGATATTGTGTGCGCGCGGATCTTTTTCTTCGTTTGAAAGTTCAAGGTCGCTGTACTTCCTGCGGCCGATATATTTCTCCTGCACCTCTGTCGGAAGTGCCCGCCATGCATCGAGGTCGTGGACATACTTTTGTGCGAAGGCATAGGAGCCATTGATGAACTCTGGATCCTCTTCGCCGATGATCGCCCACTCCTTTGCCTCTTCGCCGACGGGATTCTCTGTGCCGTCAATGAAGTCGATAATCGCACGTCCTTCGTGATAGTGAAAGCCGTGTGTCTCATCGACTACGTCTACGATAGGACGCAAAAAGCCCATGATCTGATCGACGACGAGATAGCTCGTTGCTGCCTGTTCCGCCCGCACATGAAGAAAGAGATCCGCCGGCGTCGCGGGAGCCGTATGATGTACACCGTTTACGCCCTTGAAGTCTTCGAGTTCCTTCGGTTTTTTTGCCTTCGGAAAGAGGTATTCCCATGCGCGATTGCTGAATCCGAACGAGAGTTTCACCGTCTCCGGTGCGACGCGGATGTTCATCGAGCGCTGAATCGCCTGCATCCGATCTGCTATATCGGCGATGATTTCCCGCTCTTTTTCAACGTTCTCGCGCTTCAGTGAAAGCATGACGAAGATGACGCTTTCTCCTGCATCTTTAAATACATCCTGCGCCAGATTTGCATTGACATTCATAGATCTCCCTCCTTATAGAATATAACTTCCAAATTTTAATTTTATTATAAGATATTTAATTTACGGATACAAGAGGTCTGCGTAAAATCTTATGGATATGCTTTCCATAAGACTAAATGCTTTGCCAATCTTTTGCAGGAAGGAAACTTCCTTTATACTGAAAAATGTAGTATGATAATAGGGCTGATAGACAGGGGGCTGCATGGGAGGCGTATCTATGGTAGCGGTGATTTTTCCTGCGGCGGGGAAAGGAAAGCGCATGGGCGCAGGGCAGAACAAGGTGTTTCTCGATCTTCTCGGCACATCCATTTTGATTCGTTCGCTTTTGAAGTTCTCCTGTCTGGCAGAGGTTGGCTTTCTCATTGTTGTCGTGGGGAAAGAAGAAGTTGCAGAGACGGAAAGATTACTCTCGCGTGAAAAGGGGCTGAAGCCGTGGCGGGTTGTCGCGGGAGGGACAGAGCGGCAGTATTCCATCGCAAATGGACTCGCCCTGCTTCCGAAGGATGCCGATATCGTTCTTGTGCACGATGCCGCGCGGCCTTTGGTGACAGCAGAGACGATCAAAGCCGTCATAGATAAGGCACGCGAAGCCTGTGGAGCCATTGCAGCAGTGCCTTCGAAAAATACGATCAAAGTCGTCTCAACGGGTGGTATGGTGGAAGAGACACCGGCACGGAAAAATCTTTGGGTCGTGCAGACTCCGCAGGGATTTCCGAGAGAAATGCTGATAAAAGCCTATCGAAAGGCAGCAGAAGATGACTTCCTTGGGACAGATGACGCAAGTCTTGTCGAGCGGCTGGGGGTTCCCGTTGCGGTTGTTATGAGCACGTATGAAAATATCAAGATTACGACGCCGGGTGATATGCTTCTAGCAAAAGCTGTGCTATGCGAGGCGGATACCCGTGGATTTTGAACTTCACAAGACAGCAGAAGATGAGGAGACAGAGCTATGACGCGTTTTGGCATGGGATATGATGTACACAGGCTGACTGAAGGACGCAGGCTCATTTTGGGCGGTGTCGAGGTTCCGCATGCTTTGGGGCTGCTTGGGCACAGCGATGCGGACGTTCTCCTACATGCGCTCAGCGATGCACTCTTAGGAGCGGCAGCGCTTGGCGATATTGGGCAGCATTTTCCGGATACCGATCTAACATACGAGGGGGCGGACAGCCTCGTGCTTCTCGCACGCGTCATGGAGCTTCTGGGCGAAAAAGGCTATATTGTCGGTAATGCGGACTGTACCATCGTCGCCCAGCGGCCGAAGTTGAAAGATTACCTCCCTGAGATGCAGGAAAATATTGCCCGCACGCTTGGGGTCACGCTGGGCGACGTTAATGTGAAGGCGACGACGGAGGAGAGACTTGGCTTTACCGGAAGGGAAGAAGGCATCGCGGCTTACGCCGTCGTCGGTATCGAAAAGAAGTGAAGCCTGAAAAGGCGAAAGCGAGGATGCTATGAAATTCTTTTCCAGGCTTCGCAAGGATATCCGCGTCGTTTTTGAACGTGACCCTGCGGCAAAGAGCGTTGTCGAAGTTCTCTTTTGCTACTCGGGACTTCATGCGATCTGGCTGCATCGCATCTCGCATGCATTTTATCGGCGTGGTTGGGTGCTCGTTCCGCGCATCATATCGAATATCGGGCGCTTTTTGACGGGGATTGAAATTCATCCCGGCGCGACGATTGGCGAGGGGCTGTTCATCGATCATGGTACAGGCATTGTCATCGGCGAGACCGCGGAGCTCGGCAAAAATGTCACTCTCTATCAAGGCGTCACGCTCGGCGGAACGGGAAAGGAAAGCGGCAAGCGCCATCCGACCATCGGCAATAATGTTGTCGTGGCGTCGGGGGCGAAGGTGCTAGGCTCCTTTACCGTCGGCGACCATGCGAAGATCGGTGCGGGGTCTGTCGTATTGCGGGCGGTGCCGCCCTATGCGACGGTTGTCGGCGTTCCGGGGCGCATCGTCGTCATGCACGGCAAGCGCGTCCGCACGGCAGATGAATTGAAGGAAGCAGTTAAGCATGGGCTGGTGGAGCCGACTGACCGCATGGATGAGATAGAAGATGAACTCGATGTCGACCTCGATCACGATATGCTGCCGGATCCTGATGAGGAGATGCGTACCTGCATGATAAACCAGATTCATGCGCTTGAGAAAAAGGTCGCTGCACTTGAAGAAAGACTTGCTGCCGAAAAAGAGCATGCATGAGCGGTGGTAAAGCATTCGATAAAAGAAATGTCTTGGAGGCAATGAGATGCTGAAAGTTTATAATACGATGTCGCGCAGGAAGGAAGCGTTTCACCCGCAAAAAGAGGGAGAAGTCACGATTTATTGCTGCGGCGTTACCCCGTATAACGATCCGCACATAGGCAATGCGCGTCCGTTTGTCACGTGGGATGTCATTCGTCGTTATTTCGCAAAGAAGGGACAAGTTGTCCATTATGTCCAGAATTTCACGGATGTCGACGATAAGATCATTGCGGCGGCAAATCGCGAGGGCGTCACGTGGGACGTCATTGCCAATCGTTACATCAAGGGATATTTCGAAGCGATGAATGCGCTGAATGTCCGCCATGCCGAAATTTATCCGCGCGTCAGCGAAACGATGGAGGACATCGTGAAGATGATTGAGACGCTGGTTGAAAAGGGCTATGCCTATCCGATCGAAGGGGCAGGTGTCTACTACAGCGTCGAAAGGTTCGCGCACTATGGTAAGCTCAGCGGGCGTAATCTCTCGGATATGGAAGCGGGCGCGCGCATCGAAGTGGATGCACGCAAGCATCATCCGATGGACTTTGCGCTTTGGAAGGCGGCAAAGCATGGTGAACCATCGTGGGACAGCCCATGGGGCAAGGGGCGTCCCGGCTGGCATATCGAGTGTTCGACGATGAGCCTGAAGTATCTCGGCGAGAAGTTTGACTTCCACGGCGGCGGCAGTGACCTCATCTTCCCGCATCATGAGAATGAGATTGCGCAGAGCCAAGCGGCGCTTGGCGACGACCACAGTTTTGCACAGTATTGGCTGCACAACGGCTTTATCACGATTCACAATGAGAAGATGTCAAAGTCGAAGAATAATTTCTTTACGGTGAAAGACATTTTGAAGGAATACGCCGGGGAAGTGGTTCGTTTCTTCATTCTTGAGACACATTACCGGAGTCCGCTAGACTTTTCGGATGAACGTTTGAAAGAAGCGGAGACAAGCCTTGCGCGCCTGAGGAATAGCGAAGAACTGGCTACAGAACTTCTTAAAAAAGAAGGTGAGGCAAATACGGCGGCGTCTCTCGCAGAGGAAGCGGAAAAACTGCAGGCGGCATTTGATGCGGCAATGGATGATGATTTTAATACCGCGCTCGCCATCAGCCAGATGTTTGCCCTTTCAAAAGCGATCAATATCTACGCGAAGGAAGTGGAAAACGGCGCGGGCTTTGACCGGAAAAATTTCAGCAGGGCAGCGGATGTCTACCATTATATGGCGGGCATCATCGGTATCTTTGAGCGCGTGGAACAGGGGGCGGATGACCTCGCAGAAAAATTGATGGACATCATCATCCAACTTCGTCAGGATGCGCGTAAGGAAAAGAATTGGGCAGCTGCCGACAAAATCCGTGACAGTCTGAAGGATGTGGGCATCGTGCTGGAAGATACGCCGCGCGGCGTCCGCTGGAAGCGCACTTAAGCCTATGAAATTTGAGCAATATCAAAAACTTGTGCGCTATATTTTGACGAAGGATGAAGCGGGGGGCGTAAAGAAGCGATTCGATGGTTTCGATACGCAGCAGATGAACCCGCTGGTTCTCGCCTATATCGGAGATGCCTATTTTCATCTCTTCGTGCGCACACATCTATTGGATTACGAACAGGCGCATGTTCAAGCGCTTCATGATCTCGCAGCGCGCATTGTTTCCGCCGTCTGGCAGGCAAAGGCATATAAGCACATTGAGCCGATGCTGACCGATGAGGAAAAGGCGATCTACCGTCGTGCCCGCAACCATAGAAGTCATGCGACACGTGCCGCAAGTATCGCTGAGTACCATGCAAGTACGGGATTTGAAGCGCTTCTCGGACGATTGATGCTCGATGAGAAGAAAGAGCGGCTGGAAGAAATCACAGATGCAGCATTTACCTTTATCCTTGGTGAAATGATGAAGGTGGTGCAGGAGAAAAAAGGGTAACATTTTTGAAAGTGAGAGTGTATATTGGAGCTGAAAGTCAAACTCTTGGATTATACACCAGAGCCTGAGTGCGTCGTCGCGATGGCGGCGCGCCTTTGTTACTCGGCTAGCGGCGCAGAAGAGCTTGCAGAAAAGATGGGGAAAGACGAAATTCGCGCGATGGTACGGAAAATGGTGAAGATCGGGCACGGTTCGACGCTGGAGCATGTGAGCTTTACCTTTGGCGTCGAGGGCGTGAGCCGCGTCTTGACACATCAGCTCGTTCGTCACCGCATCGCAAGCTACGACCAACAGTCTCAGCGCTATGTCGCCGCGCATGGCTTTCAGTACATCACGCCGCCGAAGGTAGCAGGGATTCCCGAGGCAAGGGCAAAGTATGATGCGCTCATCGCGAAAATTCGCGAGACGTATGATACGCTTGTCGAGCTCGGCGTGCCGAAAGAAGATGCGCGCTATGTGCTCGCCAATGCAACAGAGACGAAGATTCTCATCACGATGAATGCACGAAGCCTTCTGCACTTCTTCAATCTCCGCTGCTGCCTGCGTGCTCAATGGGAAATTCGCGCGATGGCAAATAAGATGCTCATAGAGGTGAAAAAGGTTGCGCCTGCCTTGTTTTTCAATGCGGGAGCAAGCTGCATCAACACGGGGTTTTGCCCGGAAGGTGAGATGACCTGCGGACATCTTGACGCCATGCTGAAACTCCGAGAGGAAGAAGAATGAGTAGGGATTATCGTAAAAACGGCAGAAAAAATGCAGCGCCAGACATTCCGGCGGAAAATCTTCTCGCAGGGAAAAATGCTGTTGCAGAAGCACTTGCCGCGGGACGGGGCATCAACACACTCTACCTAGTTGATGGGATGCATGGCAGTGCGGCGGGGAAACTCATCGAGCTGGCAAAAACGAAGGGCGTCCCCTATCGTATGATTTCGCGGGAAAAGCTGGACAGCCTTGCGCAGGGTATTCGTCATCAAGGCGTTCTTGCCATCGCCGCGCCGGTTCGCTACGTTGAAGTGGAGGAGATTCTCTCGCGTGCAGAAGAAAAGGGGGATGTGCCGTTTCTCATGCTTCTTGACGAGCTTGAGGATCCGCATAATCTCGGCGCACTCCTTCGCACAGCGGATGCGGTCGGCATTCACGGTATCCTTATTCCCAAGCGAAGAAGTGTGCCGCTCAATGCCACCGTTGCAAAGACTTCGGCAGGCGCCATTGAGCACGTTCCCGTTGCACGAATCGGCAACGTAGCGCAAACCGTGCGCCGTTTGAAGGAAAAGGGGCTTTGGGTTATCGGTGCGGATATGACAGGCGAAGTGGCATGGAAAGCCGATCTCACGGGGCCTACTTTGCTCATTGTCGGCAGTGAAGGTCATGGTATGAGCCGTTTGACAAGAGAACTTTGCGACATCGTCGTGAAGCTTCCGATGCATGGTAAAATCAATTCTCTAAACGCTTCGGTCGCCGGCGGTGTTTTGGCATACGAGATTCTTCGTCAGCGGAGTTTGAAATAATTTACTAAATTATGAATCTGCTTCATTTTTCTATTGAAAGTGAAGCAGATTCATTTTATAATAGAGAGGATATAGAATGAGAAAGGGGGCGCACACGATGGAAGAATGTGGCGGACAGAAAGGGGAAGTCATGGGGCGTAGAGAGCGGAAGAAGCTTCAATCACGCCGCGCCATTATCGAGGCAGCCGTTACAGAGTTCAAAGAAAAGGGCTTTCGCGAGGCGAGTGTCGCCGACATTATGACACGAGCCGATCTCGGTCTCGGGACATTTTACAATTACTTTCAGTCCAAGGAAGACATCTTGATGAGTCTCCTTTCGTCTTTCATTCACGACGTCGAAGAGGATATGCAGGCGCTGCGGCGTGAGGGAAAGCCAGCAACGGAGCTCATCGCGTCCATCACAGCGATTTCTGCACGCTTTTTAGACAAGAACCGCTTTCTTCTGCCGCTCTTCCTTGCGGCATCGGATCAGTCTGGGATGCCGGAGGAGAAACGCGACAAGCATATCAAGTCGCCGCGCTTTAAACCGATCTTTGCGGACATTCTTCGCGAGGGACAGGATAAAGGCGAGATTCGAACGGACGTTCCGGTGCTCATCATTGCGGAGATGTTTCATTCACTCTATCAAGCGGCGGCATTCAGTGAACTCGACATTCCGTTTGAGGAAAATGTCGCGTTTAAGACGCGCTTGCTTCTCGACGGCATCAAGGTGCAGCGATAGGATGGAAATAAGGAAAGAAGGACTTGAGCTAGGGTTTCTTCTTCGTTTATCGATAAGGATATAGGTTTTACAATATCGCGGGGATGCTCGCGATATTTCTAGGAGAGCAATGAAGAATGATTAGTGTTACAAAACTCTTATTTGCGCGTGAATACTTTGGTGACCGCCTGCGTTACACAAAAAATGCACATGCGATGAAAAATGGTGCAGCGGAAGGTATGGGTCCAGTCGTCGTCTGGAATTCGACGAAGACATGCAATTTGAAGTGTATGCACTGCTATATGGGATCGGATGCGAAAAAGTATAACGATGAGCTGACGACAGAAGAGGCTATGCAGTTCATCGATGACCTTGCGGATTTCCATGTGCCAGTGCTGCTCTTTTCGGGCGGTGAGCCGCTGATCCGTCCGGATTTCTTTACGCTCGCCGCATATGCGCAGAAAAAAGGCGTGCGCCCGACGCTTTCGACGAACGGAACGCTGATCACACGCGAAGTCGCACAGAAGATTAAGGACATTGGCGTCGGTTATGTCGGCATCTCGCTCGATGGACTGAAGGATGTCAACGATAAGTTTCGCGGCGTCGAAGGCGCGTATGAAAAGGCGATGGCAGGCATCGAGAACTGCGTCGCCGTCGGGCAGCGTGTCGGGCTTCGCTTTACGATCAACCACCACAACATTCAGGAACTCGACAGGATTTTTGATTTCATCGAAGCGGAAAACATCAATCGTGTCTGCTTCTACCACCTCGTTTACTCTGGACGCGGCGAGCAGATGATGGATCAAGATGTCACGGCGGAAGAATCCCGCCGTGCACTCGACACAATTGTCCGCCGCACGAAGGATTTTGAAGCACGCGGGCTTGAAAAGGAAATCCTCACGGTCGACAATCACTGCGATGCCATCTATATGTATTTGAAGGAAAAGGAAGCGGGCAATGATGTGCTTGCCGATCAGATTTTGAAGTACGTCCGCAGAAACGGCGGCAATCGCTCCGGCATCGCTTTCTCTGAGGTTGACCCCTTCGGCTATGTACATCCCGACCAGTTTACACAGCATCATACCTTTGGCAACGTCCGTGAAAGGAAGTTCGGCGACATTTGGACGGATGTCAAGCACCATCCGATTCTTGCCGGACTGAAGGATCGTAAGCCGCTCCTCAAAGGACGCTGTGCAGCGTGCAAGTGGCTGGATAATTGCAACGGCAACTTCCGCACGCGCGCTGAGGCGAGGACGGGTGATTTTTGGGCATCGGACCCGAGCTGCTATCTGACGGATGAGGAAATCGGGCTGACGGAGGGCTGAATGTGAATATTATATCTTGGAATACGACGAATGCCTGCAATATGTACTGTGCCCATTGCTACCGCGATGCCGGCTGTAAGGCGGCCGAAGAGCTCTCGACAGAGGAGGGGAAAAAACTTCTTGATGAAATTGCACGCGCGGGTTTTAAGATTATGATTTTTTCGGGCGGCGAGCCGTTGATGCGTCCGGACATCTTCGACCTCATACGCCATGCACGGAGCCGTGGGCTCATCCCCGTCTTTGGCACGAACGGCACCTTGATTACGAAGGAAGTCGCACAAAAGCTCAAGGATGCCGGCGCGATGGCGATGGGAATTTCACTCGACTCGCTCGACCGTGAAAAACACGACAAATTCCGCAGCTTTCCCGGCGGCTGGGATGGCGCGGTGCAGGGGATGAAGAATTGCCGTGAAGTCGGTCTGCCATTTCAGATTCATACGACCGTCATGGACTGGAACCAGGGCGAGTTGGAAGCTATGACGGATTTTGCCGTTGAAATCGGCGCCCGCGCACATCATTTCTTCTTTCTCGTTCCGACGGGGCGCGCGAAGACCATTGAAGAGGAGAGCCTGCGTGCCGAGCAGTACGAAGCCGTTCTGACGCGCATCATGAAGAAGCAGGAAGAGGTAGAAATCGAACTGAAACCAACCTGCGCGCCGCAGTTTCTGCGCATCGTCGACCAGCTTGGCTATAAGAGTCGCTTTCATCGGGGGTGTCTTGCAGGACTCAGTTACTGTATCATCAGTCCAAAGGGCAAGGTACAGCCCTGTGCTTATCTCAAGATGGAAATCGGTGATGTCCGCAAGACGCCGTTTGATGAGATCTGGAAGGACAGTGACGTGCTAGAAAAGCTCCGTACGCTAGAATACAGCGGCGGCTGCGGCACTTGTCAGTATAAGGGAGCATGCGGCGGCTGCCGTGCCCGTGCTGCCTGCTATCATGGCGGTGATTATATGAGCGAAGAACCGTGGTGTCTCTACCACGGCCGCCGCGGAGAATAATCAATGGAAAAAGACGATATCCTAATCTCAAGGATATCGTCTTTGTATACAAAAAGCCTCACAGAAGCGAGGCAATGATGATGAAGTGGTGCGCTCGGGCAGAGTCGAACTGCCGCTTTCGGCTCCGGAGGCCAACGTCCTATCCACTGGACTACGAGCGCGCATAGGCATTATACCACGAAGAACGGGGTATTTGTCAAATGTTTCTTTTTTCTAAATAGGAGGATCGCATGACAGCTGTACCGAAGCTCAATACAATGCAGTTTAAGGAGGAGCGCCCCTTTAAGGTCGTCGCACCGTTTGCGCCCATGGGCGATCAGCCGAAGGCGATCGAAGATCTGGCGGGCGGCATGCAGGCGGGCATGACAGCGCAGGTTCTTCTCGGTGCGACGGGCACGGGCAAGACCTATACGATTGCTAAAACCATCGAAAGGGTTCAGAAACCAACGCTCGTCATCGCACACAATAAGACGCTTGCTGCACAGCTTGCGAGTGAGTTCAAGCAGTTCTTTCCCGAAAATTATGTCGGTTACTTTGTCAGCTACTATGACTATTACCAGCCGGAAGCCTACATCGCACAGACGGATACCTATATCGAAAAGGATGCCTCCATCAACGATGAGATCGATGAGCTTCGTCACTCGGCGACCTGCTCTCTTTTCGAGCGGCGTGACTGCATCATTGTCGCTTCTGTCTCCTGTATCTACGGTCTTGGTTCGCCGGAAAGCTACCATGAGATGGTGCTGTCCCTGCATAAAGGGCAGGAAATCGACCGCGATGCCATACTGAAAAAGCTTGTCTCCATTCGCTACGAGCGCAATGACATTGCCTTTGACCGCGGCAAGTTCCGTGTGCGCGGCGATGTCATTGAAATTTATCCCGCTGGCTATAGCAGCCGCGCTGTTCGCATCGAGATGTTCGGCGACGAAATCGATCGCATCTTGGAATTTGATGTCACGACGGGAGAAATTTACGGTGAGCGCACGCACTCCATGGTTTTTCCGGCATCGCACTATGTCACGGAAAAAGAGGATATGAAGCTTGCGATGAGGGATATCGAAGAAGAACTTGCCATGCAGGAAAAGAAGTTCACGGAGGAAGGAAAGCTTTTGGAAGCCCAGCGTATTGGACAGCGTACGCGCTATGATCTCGAGATGATGCAGGAGGTGGGCTATTGCTCCGGCATCGAAAACTATTCCAGGCATCTGACGCATCGAAAGGCTGGCGATGCACCCTATACGCTGCTCGACTACTTTCCAGAGGACTTTCTCATCGTCGTTGATGAGAGCCATGTCACGCTTCCGCAGATTCATGCGATGTATGCGGGAGATCGCAGCCGAAAGCTCTCACTGGTGGAAAACGGCTTCCGTCTGCCATCGGCATTTGACAATCGTCCGCTGACTTTTGACGAATTTGCCGCACGCATTCATCAGATCATCTATGTTTCGGCGACGCCTGGTAAGTACGAGATGGAGCAGCAGCAGCAAATCGCGCAGCAGATCATCCGCCCAACGGGACTTCTCGACCCGGAGATTGAAGTGCGCCCGCTTGAAGGGCAGATCGATGACCTCCTCGGTGAAATCAAGTGCCGCGTTAAGCAGGACGAGCGCGTTCTCATCACAACGCTGACGAAGAAGATGGCAGAAAATCTGACGGATTATCTGAAGGAAGCGGGCGTTCGCGTTCGTTACCTGCATTCGGATATCGCAACCATTGAGCGCGCCGAGATCATTCACGACCTTCGCGCGGGTGAATTCGACGTTCTCGTCGGCATCAACCTCCTGCGCGAGGGGCTCGATATGCCGGAAGTCTCGCTGATCGCCATTTTGGATGCGGATAAAGAAGGCTTTCTTCGTTCCGATACCTCGCTCATTCAGACCATCGGGCGCGCTGCACGAAACGCAAGGGGCCATGTCATCATGTATGCGGATCACGTCACGGACTCGATGCAGCGCGCCATAGACGAGACAGAGCGCCGCCGCGCGATACAGCAGGCATACAATAGGGCACATGGCATCACGCCGAAAACCATCGTCAAACCAATCAAACCGCTCATTGAGATGACACTCGTCGCAGAGTCCAAACCGAAGTACGGTGAAAAGGGCAGGAAAAAGAAGCTCACGAAAAAACAGAAGGACAGCCTTGTGAAGTCGCTCTTAGCCGAGATGAAGGAGGCTTCGCGCGCCTTGGAATTTGAGCGCGCCGCCGAGCTGCGCGATATGATTTTGGAGCTTGAGGGTGAGCTGTCGAAGGCAAAAGCATAGCCTTAGGGAAATTTTTTCTTAAGAAAGAGAAAAGCCCTTGCCAAAAGTCAAAAAATCAAATATAATATAGACACGATTAGTCAAATGGTCAAAATATTTTTTCAAGGAGATGCTCGCCGGCTGTTTGGCTGTGTTTTTATACTTTTGAAGGTGGTAAGCGTGAGTAATATCGCAGATCTGATCGAAGCATATATACTTCGCCAGCTTGCGGCAAGGCAGGACGGCAAGGTGGAGCTTCGCAGAACAGACATTGCAGACGAGATCTCTTGCGCGCCTTCCCAGATAAGCTACGTACTTTCAACCCGCTTCACACAGGATAAGGGCTTTGTCGTAGAGTCACGGCGCGGTCTGGGCGGCTTTATCCGCATCGTACAGGTGCCGATGAAGAATCTCGTCTATCAGGATATGTTGGAAAAACTTAGAGAAGATACCAAGCTTCCAACGTTTCAGTCGATGGTGCATTACCTCTTGCAGCACAGTATGATTTCAACGCGGGAAGCGGCACTTCTCATGCAGACGGCAACAGCTCTTTACGCATCGGAAAACATCGAGTCCGCAGAGCGCGTGAAGATGCTGCATGCACTCCTTCTGACGCTGGAGAAATTCTCTTAGCCGTCATCCCTGTGTGAGTGACAGCGTCCTTTATACCTTCTGTTTTTAGAAGGAAATTCGACCCTTAAGCAGGAAGTCGCTGCTCCGTATCGAAAGGAAAGGGTATGTTGATGCTTGCCGGATAGGAAAGAGGCAGGCCGTACCTTGATAGAAAGTGTGAAACCTATGCTATGTGATGCTTGTGGCCGCAACAATGCGGTCATCCATATTGTACAGGCGGGCCCGAACGGCAGGGTCGAGCGAGACCTCTGTGAAGAATGTGCCCGCAACTACAGTGAATACCTTCTGCCCTTCGGAAAGAAGGACGTCTCTGTCAACGATTTCTTAAAGGGTGTTTTCAGTGCACCGCCGGAAGTACAGCCGAAAGAAGAGCACAAAGATGGAAAGGAGCTCGTCTGTCCGAAGTGCGGCATGAGTTATGAAGATTTCCGAAAGACCGGAAAGATTGGCTGCGCTGTCTGCTACAAGACCTTTCGGCATCAGCTGCTGCCGCTTCTTCGCCGTATTCACGGGGCGAGCACCCACAGCGGAAAGATTCCGCATCGCTCGGGCAGCAAACTCGAGCTTAAACAGCGCGTTGAGCGCCTTCGCGAAGACCTGAAGCAGGCCGTAGTGCAGGAAGAATACGAGAAAGCAGCAGAACTGCGCGATGATATTCGCGCACTGGAAGCGGAGATGGAAGAGAAGGGACGTGAAAGTGATGTCGCTAAGTGATCTCCTTCAGGAAAGCACAATTCCGTGGCTGTCCGATGCGAAGAAGGCAGACGATGTCGTCCTTGGCACGCGCGTGCGCCTTGCGCGGAACTTTCGAGACTTTGCCTTTCCGAACCGCGCGAATTTAAATCAGCTTGCAGAGACGCGGCTGATGTTTGAAAAAATCCTGCCGGAGGTGGGAAGAGAACTGCATACGGCATTTGACCTTGCCGATATGGAGAAGCTGACACCGCTGCAGCGAAATGTGCTTGTGGAAAAGCAGTTTATCAGCGTAAATCTGACGCTGAGTCCACAGCATCGCGTCGCCTTCATCTCAGAGAATCGGAATTTAGTCGTCCTCGTCAATGAAGACGATCATCTTCGCATTCAATGCATGGCGCCGGGGCTGGATCTTGCTGCACCGTATGAGCTCGCATCGAAGTTCGACGATCTCGTCGAGGCAAAGCTTGACATCGCCTTTGATGAGAAGATGGGCTACCTTACGAGCTGCCCGACGAACCTCGGCACAGGGCTTCGCGCTTCGGTGATCCTCCATCTGCCAGGACTTGTCTTCACGAAAAACATTCAGAACATCATGAATATCTCGCCGCAGCTCGGCCTTGCCATTCGCCCGATTTACGGAGACAACAAGGGGAGCTTCAGCAATCTCTTCTTGCTCTCGAATCAGATGACACTCGGCTTCAGTGAATCGGAGCTCCTTGCAAATCTGAAGACCGCGACGGAAGAGATCGTCACACATGAGCAGCAGGCGCGGAAGGCACTCCTTCTCTACATGAAGGATCGTTTGGAAGACGATGTCTACCGCTCTTACGGAACGCTGCGCTACGCACGCATTCTGTCGGAAAAGGAGACGTTGGAGCTCCTGTCAAAGATTCGCCTTGGCAGCGATCTTGGGATGCTCGATGAATTGACAGAACGCGATTTTTCCGAAATTCTTGTGCGGAGTGGAGAGGGCTTTTTGCTCAATCTTGCCGAAAACGAGAATTTATCACAAAATGAAATCGACCGTCTGCGTGCCAACAAGGTGCGGGATATCCTCCTTCGTCACGAAGAGGCGCGGAAGACGGCTCAAATAGAGGAAGAACGATGAGCAATCGAAAACATTTTTCTGAGCATGCACAGCATGCGATGCAGTTTGCAGAGAGTGCAGCGCGCGAGCTTGGCAGCGACTATATTGGTACAGAACACGTTCTGATGGGGCTCGCTCACGAAGTTGGGAGTACCGCAGAAAAGATGCTTGCGGCGCATGAGGCACCGTATGCCGCCATCTTAAATGCCGTGCAGCGGATGATCGGCGGTATGCCGCTCTATCCATCGGATCATCCGCATTACACGCCGCGCGTCAAGCGCGTACTGCAAGGTGCTTATGAAGAAGCACAGTTTCAAAACTTCGACACGATTGGAACGGAACATTTACTCATTGCCCTCCTTCGTGAGACCGAGGGTGCAGCAGCGGATATTTTAGCATCGCTTGGCATCGACGGCGATGCCTTCTTTGATGAGGTTTCGGGTGCATATCCGGGGAATGGCGAAGGTGATGGCGCGGAAGATGGCGATATCAGCGGCAAAAGGCGCCAACGTTCCCGTGGAAACCGTCCGAAAGGTACGGGTTATATCGCCAAGTTTAGCAGAGACCTTACAGAGCTTGCCAAGGCTGGCGGCATGGATCCCGTCATTGGGAGGGAGACGGAGATCGCGCGCGTTATCCAGATTCTCGCGCGCCGCACGAAGAACAATCCGATTCTCCTAGGCGAGCCGGGTGTCGGTAAGACCGCCATTGCGGAAGGGCTTGCCGAGCGCATTGCTGAAGGCAGCGTCCCCTATATGCTGCAAAATAAGCGTGTCGTAACACTCTCGCTCGCATCTCTTGTCGCCGGTGCCAAGTACCGCGGTGAGTTTGAAGAGCGTATGAAGAATGTTATCGAGGAGGTCACGCAGGCAAAGGACATTATTCTTTTCATCGATGAGATCCACACGCTGATTGGCGCGGGATCCGGCGAAGGCTCGCTCGACGCTGCCAATATCTTGAAGCCGGCACTTTCGCGCGGCGAAGTTCAGATCATCGGTGCGACGACGCTGGACGAATACAAGAAGTATCTGGAAAAGGATGCTGCACTCTCCCGCCGTTTTCAGACCATTCTCGTTGAAGAGCCGAAGGAAGAGGAGGCAAAGCGTATTCTCGAAGGGCTTCGTGGGAAATATGAGGCGTTCCACAAGGCGAAGATTCTAGACAGCGCGCTGGATGCTGCGGTCAAACTTTCACATCGCTATATCACCGATCGCTTTCTGCCCGACAAATCCATCGATCTCATGGATGAAGCGGCTTCCAAGGTTCGCATGCGCCGCGTTGCACAGCCTGAGAAGATGAAGAAGGTGCAAGCAGAAATCAATGCCATCCGCGAGGCGAAGGATAAGGCGGTTGCCGCGCAGGATTTTGAGCGTGCGGCAGCACTTCGCGACGATGAGAAACAGGCGGAAGGCCGTTTGCAGGCTGCCAAGGAAGAATGGGAGAAGCGCGGTGAGAGCCGCATCATCGTCACCGAAGACGATATCGCGGACGTCGTCTCGCAGTGGACGGGAATTCCCGTTCGACAGATTGCGGCGAAGGAATCTCAGCGGCTTCTCCATATGGAAAAACTGCTGGGAAAGCGCGTCATTGGGCAGGATGCCGGCGTCAAAGCTGTCGCAAAGGCCGTCCGCCGCGCGCGTGCAGGACTGAAGGATCCGAAGCGTCCGATCGGTTCTTTCCTCTTTCTCGGGCCTACAGGCGTCGGCAAGACCGAGCTGGCAAAGACGCTTTCAAAAACGCTCTTCGGCACGGAGGATGCCATCATCCGTTTCGACATGAGTGAGTATCTGGAAAAGTATGCCGTCTCCCGTATGGTCGGCGCACCTCCGGGCTATGTCGGCTACGAAGAAGGCGGGCAGCTGACAGATGCTGTCCGAAAGAAGCCGTACTCCATCATTCTCCTCGACGAGATTGAAAAGGCACATCCCGATGTCTTTAACATCCTCCTGCAGGTGCTGGACGACGGTCGCTTGACCGACGGCAAGGGGCGCACGGTGGATTTCCGCAACACCGTCATCATCATGACGAGCAATGCAGGCTCGAATCTCCTCAAAAAGGAAAAGAGTGCAATGGGCTTTGCGACGAGTACAGCGGATGCCAAAAAAGAAGCGCAGTCTGAAAAGGAAAAGGCGCGGGCGCGCGTCCTTGCTGCTGTCAAGAAAATCTTTAAGCCTGAATTCCTCAACCGCGTTGATGAACTCGTCGTCTTTGATCCATTGGATCGCGAATCCCTTGGCAAGATTGTCGACATTCTCTTGGGCGAACTCAAGGAACGCCTGGCAGAAAAGAGCATTCGTCTTGAAGTCACACCTGCGGCGAAGGACACGATTGTCACCAAGGGGACGGACTTCAAGTTTGGTGCACGCCCTCTGAAGCGTGCTATTCAGAAGCAGATTGAAGATTCGGTTGCGGAGCGGCTGCTGGCAAAAGAATTCGTCACAGGCGATACGATTCAGGTTCGGAAGGCGGACGGCAGGCTGATCTTTGTCAAAAAGGATGCGCCGAAGGAAAAGGTCAGAAAAGTGACGAATGCGCGATAAGCTCGCATCCGGCAGTTTTTTCCGAAACGTGCTGAACTTTTTTGCAAATTTTTCATGGGCGCTTGTCTGGCTTGGAAAATGGTCGATCCGTTTGCTGAAGGGATTGTTTCGGCGGCTTTGAATATAGAAATAAAGGCGGCGAGAAGGAATCGTTGTGGCAAAGAAGAAGAAAACCATGTACGTATGCCAAGCATGCGGTTACGATACGGTGAAGTGGATCGGAAAATGTCCGGGCTGCGGTGCGTGGAATACAATGGTCGAAGAAGTCGTGACGCCGGAAGTAAAGGGCGGTATTGCTCTTGGACTGAGCAGCGGTGAGAAACCGAAGCCGATCGGCGAGGTGACAGTAAGGGATTTGCCGCGTTTTTCGACGATGTCCGGCGAACTCGACCGCGTCCTTGGCGGCGGCGTCGTTCCAGGTTCGATGGTGCTTATCGTAGGCGATCCGGGCGTCGGCAAGTCAAGTCTGACACTTCGCGTCTCGGCAGATGTCGCAAGGGGTGGCAGGCGCAGTCTTTATGTGACGGGGGAGGAGAGCACGCGCCAGATTCGCATGCGTGCCGACCGTTTGCATGCGATCGCCGACACGCTCTATGTCGTCAGTGAGACCAACCTCGAAAAGATTGAAACGCACATTGAAAACGTCAAGCCCGACCTCCTCATCATCGATTCGATTCAGACCCTCCTTCGACCGGATATCCAGAGCGCGCCGGGCAGTGTCTCCCAGGTGCGGGAATGTTCCGTTGAACTTCTTCGCATAGCAAAGACGAATGGCATCGCCGCTTTTGTCATCGGTCATGTCACGAAGGACGGCACGCTTGCAGGTCCGCGTGTGCTCGAGCATATCGTCGATACTGTGCTCTATTTCGAGGGCGAGCGAAATGCCGAATACCGCCTTCTTCGTGCGGTGAAAAATCGCTTCGGCAGCACGAATGAAATCGGGCTTTTCGAGATGCGCGACAGCGGACTGGTCGATGTTCCCGATGCGTCGAAACTCTTTCTTTCGGATCGTGCGCAAGATTCGGGCGCCGTCATCATCCCGACTGTCGAGGGCACGCGGCCGCTCCTCGTCGAACTGCAGGCTCTTGTCGCCCAGACGCCTTACACACCCCCAAGGCGCACGGCGGACAGCGTCGATATCAAGCGCATACAGCTTCTGCTCGCCGTGCTCGAAAAGCGCGTTCATCTCGCAAGTATCGGTGCCTGTGACGTCTACATTAAGGTTGCAGGCAGCATCCGCATCGATGAGCCTGCCGCCGATCTCGGCATCTGCGTCGCCATGGCATCGAGTTTTGCTGGCCGTCTCATTCGCCCCAAGACGATCATCTTTGGAGAAGTAGGTCTGTCGGGAGAAGTCCGTGCTGTCGGTCAGGCAGAGGCAAGGCTCTTGGAAGCAAGGCGCCTTGGCTTCACGGATGCCGTTCTTCCGATGAAGAATGCGCGGCAGATCAAGGATGACAGGAGCGGCATGCAGCTGCACGGCGCCGAAACCATCGGTGAAGCGCTGCGTCTCGCCATGCCGAAAGCATAGAAAAACAAGGATCCCGTGCTTTTTCTTCCGTATGGCTAGAAATTTTGATGCGCTGTGCTATAATGTAAATGATGAGAAGGGGTTTTAGGGCATTTGTCGGAATGAATAACTGCCTTGAAATATATCTCTTTAAAATACGAGCGATATGGGAATACCCGTTTTGCCGTAAAGATGAGCTCGCCTTTGGCGGCTCGTTGGTTTTTTAGATAGGTGGGATTTTTGTATGTTGAAGAAAACGAAGATCATTTGTACGCAGGGACCGTCCACAGACAAGCCCGGAGTTGTCGAAGCGTTGATCGAAAATGGCATGAACCTGGCGCGCTTCAATTTTTCTCATGGCGATCATGAGGAGCACCGCGGCCGCATTAAACGCGTTCGTGAGGCAGCCAAGAAACTGGGAGAGGTCGTCTCTCTCGTCCTTGATACCAAGGGACCGGAGATGCGCCTTGGCGAGTTTGCCAACGGCAAAGTTCAGCTGGAAAAGGGCAAGAAATTTACGCTGACATATGACGATACCCCGGGCGATGAGACGCATGTTTCGGTCAATCACAAAGGGCTTTATACGGAAGTCAAGCCGGGCGACATACTTCTTCTTTCCGACGGCCTTGTCGCATTGAAGGTCGATGCAATCGAGGGAAAGGACATTGTCACGACCATCCAGAACTCTGGAAAGATGTCAACGAAAAAGCGCGTCGCTGCACCGGGAATTTCGCTCGGTCTTCCCCCGATTTCAGAGCAGGATGCACGTGACATCGTCTTTGGCTGCGAGCAGGAAATGGACTTCATCGCGGCTTCCTTCATCCAGCGTCCGGAAGATGTCCTTGCCATCCGCAAGCTGATTCAGGAACACAACGGTCACATGGAAATCCTGCCGAAGATTGAAAACCTCGAAGGCGTGAAAAACTTCGATGCCATTCTAGAGGTTTCGGACGGCATTATGGTCGCACGCGGCGATCTCGGCGTCGAAGTCCCGGCGGAGGACGTTCCCGTTATTCAGAAGGAGATTATTCGCAAGTGCAATGCAGCAGGCAAGCCGGTTATCGTTGCGACGCAGATGCTCGAGACGATGACGAATAACCCGCGCCCGACCCGCGCAGAGGTCTCCGATGTCGGCAATGCGATCTTTGACGGCACAGATGCCATCATGCTTTCCGGCGAGACGGCAAGCGGTGATTATCCGGTGGAAGCAGTTGCAACGATGAACCGCATCGCGCTTCGCATTGAAAAGAGTCTTGAGTACAAGGAACTCTTTGTTGAGCGTGGTCTGAAGCATCTTAAGAGCCGCACGCGTGCCGTCGCACATGCAACAGTGCAGATGGCTTACGAACTCGATGCACCGACGATCATCACGCCGACAGAATCTGGCTACACGACACGCGTCGTCTCGCAGTACCGCCCAAAGGCTGCGATCATCGCCTATACACCGAATGAGGTAGCACTGCATCACGCGAACCTTCGCTGGGGCGTCTATCCGATTCTAGGTACGCAGTGGAACAACGAAGCGGCCATGATTAAATCGGCTACAGATGCTGCGCTCAAGGAAGGCTATGTCAGCGCAGATGAATGCACGATCATCACAAGTGGTATCAAGACCGGTGATGGCAATACAAACGCCATCCGCGTGTATACGATTTAACATGCTATAACGTGCTATAATAAAAAAAGCCCTCGAAAGTCTTTAGTAAGGACTTTCGGGGGCTTTTGTATGGAAAATAAAAGGAGTCAACCGACTACCCATGTTACAAAGTAGATGACGAGCGGGATCGTTACACAGGCAATGCCAATGAGGTCGATGAAGACGCCTGTGTGAATCATTTTCGTGATTGGGATATAGCCTGACGCATAAACGATCGCGTTCGGCGGAGTAGAAACCGGGAGCATGAAGCCTAGCGATGCGGAGAGCGCTACGGCGATGGAGACGGGAATCGGGCTGATGCCCATGGAAACCGCTGCGGTGATGGCGAGCGGACCAATCATGTTTGTTGCTGCCGTGTGGCTCGTGAGTTCCGAGAGGAGCAGAGCCAGGACGGAGAAGATGGCAACGAGGACGACGATGGAAGGCTCACCGCCGATGAGGTTTGCGATGGAATCGCCGACCCACTTGGAAAGACCGGTCTTATACATCATGCCGCCCATCGCAAGACCCCCGCCGAAGAGGATCAGCGTGCCCCATTCGATGCCGTCCATGGCTTCTTTCCATGTCAGCGTGAATTTGCGCTCCTTAAAGTCGATGGGAATCAGGAAGAGCAGGAGGGCGCCGCTCATCGCTGCAATGGCTTCCGGGAAAAGGCGGTTATACATCTTCAAGATGTCGGCATCACTGCCGTAGGCAATGGAAAGAAAACCAGGAACGACCCAGAGAATAACGGCGATGAGGAAGGCGATCAGTGTGTTAATCTGTGCGCGGTTCCATTTACCAAGCTCTGCGATGCGTGCCTTGATGAAAGTATCCGCACCTTCGATGTGATCGACGTCTGCCGGAAACATATGCGAGAGGACGAGGTAGGCGATGATGAAGTAGGCAACCATCGCGATGAAGCCCCATGTCATCCACTCGAAGAAGGAGATGTGAATGTTCGTGATGGTATCGAGGAAGCCGAGCATGATGAGGTTCGGCGGGGTGCCGATCGGGGTGAGGACGCCGCCGATCGAGCAGGAGTAAGCCGTCATGAGCATGAGTCCTGTGGCGTATTTGTATTCGTGCAGATCGATCTCACGACCGGAGTTTGCGAACATATCCTTGATGGATGTCAATAGTCCTAGGCAGATCGGGAACATCATCGCTGCCGTTGCCGTATTGCTGACCCAACCGGAGCAGAGAGCTGCTGCAAGACCGACCGCAAGGAAGATGCGCTTCGGGTTCGATCCGACCCAAGAACGCGAGAGCAGCCAATAGGCGAATCGCTTGTCAAGTCCATGCACCATCATCGCCTTTGCGAGGATGAAGCCGCCCATGAAGAGAAAGATCATCGGGTTTGCAAAGGCGCTGAACGCATCCTTGGCGGCGACAACACCTGTCATGACAGCAAGTGTCGGACCGATGAGAGATGTGACCGGGATGGGAACCGGTTCCGTAATCCACCAGATGGCGACAAGCGTCATGATAGCGAGAAGCTTGTGCCCTTCGGGGGTTAGACCCGTAATTGATGTCAGTAGAACAATGATGGCAAGGAGGGGGCCGCCGAAGAGACCGATGGTGCGGCGCTTGTGGTCAAAAGCCTGTTCAGCACGCTTGACGGCAAGGGCTTCTTTGCTCATTTTGTCCATAGAATCATCTCCCTTGAATAAAAAGTAAGAAAGGTAAGAATCTTGGAACGGTAAAAATTTCACGTGCATAATATGTAGAAATTTCAAATCCGTTTCGTTGAATTCATAATAGACGAAAAAAAGAAAAAAATCAATAGCCTGCCCCTATTTTTATTATATCTTTTGGTTATCAATGATAGTGTCATATGCGGTGGATTTTTTGAAAAAATTAAGCCCTTGACAATAAATTTAATCAATGATAAGATAATTTTGCAATTGAATATGGATTGGATCAGGTGTCGAAAGACTTAATAGGGAAGCTGGTGCATAAGCCAGCGCGGTCCCGCCACTGTAACAGCGAGCGATCCTGCAGAGAGCCGATGGGCTCAGTCACTGAGAATGGAAAAGCATTCTTGGGAAGGCGCAGGAAAGCGATGAACTGGAGCCAGGAGAACTGCCTGATTGACGATCACCACTTGACCTGCGAGCGATGGGGATGGGGATTCTTAGCGGCTTCTCTGCCTACATTTTTTGCAGGCGACATTCATCTATGCTTATACACCCCTCTTGCGTCCTTGCATACAAGAGGGGCTTTTCGTTTTTGCAAAAAGAAGGAGGAAAAGGTATGAGCCAAAAAGAGAGCAACCGCGATGGCGAGCTCGACCTTCAGGCGATTCTGAAAAAGGCAGAAGCGCAGACGGATTTTCCTGACGTTCCGCTCGATGAATTTCCTATTCCCACCTATGAGGAGTGGAAAGAGGCCTGCGTGAAACTTCTGAAGGGCGCTCCCTTTGAGAAGAAAATGTTCACAAAGACATACGAGGGCATTACGTTCGACCCGATGTACTTCCGCAAGGATACAGAAGATATTCTTCCGCGCACGTCTTATCCAGGCCTTGATGACTTTATGCGCGGCGCCCAGCCAACAGGGTACATCAAGGCTCCGTGGGGCATTGCACAGGCCTGCGACGAGACGCTGCCGGAGGAGACAAACGAGCTTTTAAAGCATGAAAATGACAAGGGATCGACGATTTATAACATCAAGATCGACGATGCCACGCGTACGGGTCAGGACGTCCGCAAGGCAGAGACGCCAGGAGCTGACGGTGTCAGTCTGACGACGCTTGCCGATGTAGATGCGCTTTTAGACGGGCTGAAACTCGATGCTTTCCCGCTTTATCTCTATACGGGGCGTACAGCATTGCCCATGCTTGCAATGACAGCAGCAGCGCTTGCTTCTGCAGGAAAAAAGACAGATAGGCTGAAAGGAGCCATTGGTGCCGACCCTCTCGGTGAGATGGTGCTGCGGGGAAAAAGCGGCAAGAGCCTTTCCGCGCTTTATGACGATATGGCATCGTGTGCAAAGTGGGCACTGAAGCACGCGCCGCAGCTTCGCACGATCATGGTGAAAAGCGACGTCTACTCAAACGGCGGTGCAAATGATGTGCAGGAAACAGCGTATACTCTCGCTACAGCAACTGCGTATCTGCGCGCACTTTTAGCGCGCGGTCTCACCATCGACGAAGCGGCGGGGCAGATTCTCTTTACGTTCTCCATGGGCGCGAACTTCTTCCTGCAAATTGCCAAACTGCGTGCGGTTCGCCCCATCTGGGCACAGATTGTCAAGGCATTCGGCGGAAGCTCCACCGCCCAGATGATGCATATCCATGCACGCCCAGCACTTTTCTTCAAGACGGTCTATGATCCGTATGTCAACATGCTCCGCAATACATCGGAGATTTTCTCGGGTGTTGTCGGCGGTGTGGACTCCTTTGAGAACGCACCCTTCGACGAGTCTATCCGCAAGGGCGATGAGTTCAGCCGCCGCATTGCACGCAACGTGCAGATCATCCTACAGGAAGAATTCGGACTTTTGCAGCCCATTGATCCGGCGGGCGGCTCCTGGGCGGTCGAGACTCTGACAAAGCAGATGAAAGAAAAGATCTGGGCGGCATTCCAAGCGGTCGAAGCCGAGGGCGGTATAGTCAAGTCCTTGCAAAATGGTACGCCGCAAAAGGAAATCGGTGCAGTTCTTGAGTCTCGCTTCAAAGCCGCAGAACTTCGCCGCGACCGCATCGTCGGCAACAATATGTATCCGAATATGACGGAGGCGCTCCTTGACCCGCGTACAGAGGACGTGGCGTCTATCAAGAAGGTGCGTACAGAAAGCGTCGAGGAGTATCTTTCCGATATTGACGATGTTTACAAGGATGAATGCCTCGCCAATATCAAAAAATCGACTGCAGGCGAAAGTGCAGTGACCGATGCCGCTATTTCTGCAGCCAAGGCTGGCGCAACGCTGCCAGAGCTGACAGAAGCAATCGCGAACGACGCGCAGGAGGAAGTCGCTGCCATTTCGCCGCATCGTTGGAGCGAGCGCTTTGAAGAGCTTCGCCGCCGCACGGAAGAATGGAAGGAAAAGACCGGCGAAAACGTTCGCATCTTTCTTGCCAATATGGGGCCTATTCCGCAACATAAGGCACGCGCTGATTTTACAACGGGCTTCTTGCAGGTCGGCGCCTTCGAGGTGCTCGGAAATGAGGGCTTTAAGACAGTAGAGGAAGCTGCGGCTGCGGCCAAAGAATCGGGCGCGGACGTTGTCGTCATCTGTTCGACGGATGCGACCTATCCGGAGATTGTGCCCGCCCTTGCACCAATGCTTCACAAGGAGCTTCCAAAGGCGCGCGTTTACCTTGCGGGTGCTGCGCCGAAAGATCTTGCCGAGACATACAAAGAAGTCGGTATTGACGATTACATTAATGTCCGTGCAAATTGCTACGAAATTCTCCTTACGCTGCAGAAAAAGAAAGGAATGATTTCATAATGGCATATCAAAATCCCGACTTCTCAAAGATGGATTTAGCGGAAGCCCCAGCGCATACGGATGCTGAGTGGCGCAAGCTTTTTGAGGAACAGGCGGGAAAGAACTTCGATGAGCTCACACGCCGCACGATGGAGCACATTCCCGTAAAGCCCTTTTACAATCACGAAGAATACGAGCACATGAACCACTTGGATTTTGCCAGTGGCATTCCGCCGTGCCTGCGCGGCCCTTACTCCACGATGTATGTATTCCGTCCGTGGACAGTTCGTCAGTACGCTGGGTTTTCCACTGCGGAGGAGTCCAATGCCTTCTACCGCCGCAACTTGGCTGCAGGGCAGAAGGGACTTTCCATTGCGTTTGATTTGCCGACGCACCGCGGCTATGATGCGGATAACCCACGTGTCTTGGGCGATGTCGGCAAGGCGGGTGTCTCTGTCTGCTCTATGCTGGATATGAACATTCTGTTCTCGGGCATCCCGCTCGATCAGATGTCCGTCTCGATGACGATGAACGGCGCGGTTCTTCCAATTCTCGCCTTCTTCATTCAGTCTGGTGTTGAGCAGGGTGTCGACAAGTCCATCATGGCGGGCACGATCCAGAACGATATCTTGAAAGAGTTCATGGTTCGCAATACCTATATTTATCCCCCGGATATGTCCATGCGCATCATCGGCGATATCTTTGAATACACGACAAAGTACATGCCGAAGTTCAACAGCATCTCGATTTCCGGCTACCATATGCAGGAAGCGGGCGCAACGGCAGATATCGAGCTTGGCTATACGCTTGCCGACGGTCTTGAGTACATCCGTACGGGCATCAAGGCAGGGCTGAAGGTCGATGACTTTGCCAAGCGGCTCTCGTTCTTCTGGGCAATCGGCAAGAATTACTTTATGGAAGTCGCAAAGATGCGCGCTGCACGCGTTCTCTGGGCAAAAATCGTCAAGTCGTTTGGTGCGGAGAACCCGAAGTCCATGGCACTCCGTACGCACAGTCAGACATCGGGCTGGTCGCTTACGGCGCAGGATCCGTTCAACAATATCTCGCGCACCTGCATGGAGGCGATGGGGGCGGCACTCGGGCATACGCAGAGCCTGCACACAAATGCACTTGACGAAGCCATCGCCCTGCCGACGGACTTTTCCGCACGCATCGCACGCAACACGCAGCTTTACATTCAGGACGAGACGCGCGTCTGCAAGATCATCGACCCATGGGGCGGTTCATATTATGTCGAGGCACTGACGAATGAAATCATCCGCCGGGCATGGGCGCATATCCAAGAGGTCGAGGCACTTGGAGGCATGGCAAAGGCTATCCCAACGGGGCTGCCGAAGATGCGCATCGAGGAAGCGGCGGCGCGCCGTCAGGCGCAGATTGATTCGGGCAACGAGACCATCGTCGGGCTGAACAAGTTCCGCCTGGATAAGGAAGATCCGCTCGAAATCCTCGCCATTGATAATACCGCTGTCCGCAACGCGCAAATCGAGCGTCTGGAAAAACTTCGCCGCGAGCGCAACGAAGACGACGTCCGCCGTGCACTCGAAGCTATCACCAAGGCTGCCGACAGCCGCGATAACGGAAATCTTCTCGAATGTGCTGTGGAAGCTGCTCGCGTCCGCTGCTCACTGGGGGAAATTTCCGATGCTGTCGAAAAGGTTTCGGGACGTTACGAGGCGGTTATTCATACGATTTCCGGAGTCTACTCTTCTGAGTTCACCGATAAGACAGAGCTTGACAAGGCACGCCGTATGGCAGACGAATTTGAAGAGCTGACCGGCCGCCGCCCACGTATCTTTGTTGCCAAAATGGGGCAGGACGGACACGACCGCGGGCAGAAGGTCATTGCTTCTTCGTTTGCGGATATGGGCTGGGACGTCGATGTCGGGCCGCTTTTCCAAACGCCGGAAGAAACGGCACAGGATGCCGTCGATAACGACGTCCACATGGTCGGCTTCAGCTCCCTGGCTGCGGGACATAACACTCTCCTCCCGGAACTGGTTGATGCGCTTAAGAAGCTCGGCCGTGAGGACATCATGGTCTGTATCGGCGGTGTCATTCCTGTGCAGGATTATGACTTCCTCTATGAGCACGGCGCTGTTGCTATCTTTGCACCGGGCACGAACATCCCAGAAGCAGGTATTAAACTTCTCAAGCTTCTCACCTCTCGTGCGAGAGAAGAGCTGAACGAAGCGTAATGCTTGTAAAAGCCGCGCCCTTCTTTTTAAGAAAGGTGCGGCGCTATATATCGTATCTTAAGAAATCTCCTATGGAAAGGAGGAAGAATATTGCCTGAGAAACGATATACTGTTTCCAAACCCACTTGGGTGCCCAAAAAGGATGATCCGAAATTTGCCTGCGGCGTGATGAGCGGCATCGACGGTATCAAGGATACGACCGTCGGCAACATCAATCCGCATATAAAAGACGGAACGATGAAGATAAAAAGCCGCAGAATGCTCACAGAAGATGATTATGTCCGCGGCGTAACGGAAGGCAATCGCAGCATTTTGTCGCGTGCCATCACACTGATTGAGAGCAACAGCCCACGCCATTTTAAACTTGCTCAGCGCGTATTGCAGCGCTTGCTTCCCCAGACGGGAAAGGCACTTCGCATCGGCATCACGGGCGTTCCCGGCGCAGGCAAGAGCACGATGATCGAGGCACTGGGCAACATGCTCTGTGACGAGGGACATCGGGTTGCCATTTTGACCGTTGATCCGACGAGCTCTGTCACGCGAGGTTCCATCCTAGGCGACAAGACGCGCATGGGCACGCTTTCCCGGCGGCAGGAAGCTTATATCCGCCCTTCCCCTGCGGGGGGAACGCTCGGCGGCGTTGCACGCAAGAGCCGTGAGACCATGCTCATGTGTGAAGCGGCGGGCTATGACATCATCCTTATCGAGACCGTTGGTGTCGGGCAGAGCGAGACGACCGTGCGCTCCATGGTGGATTTCTTCATGCTCGTCGTGCTGACGGGTGCAGGTGACGAGCTTCAGGGCATCAAAAAGGGCATTATGGAACTTGCCGATGCCATTGTCGTCAATAAGGCCGATGGAGACAACCTCATGCGCGCCAAGGTCGCGCGCGGGCAGTTTGAGCGCATGATTGAATTCATCCGCCCGGCAACGCCAGGATGGCCGACGCATGCCTACATGGTTTCCTCTGTTAAGAAAACGGGACTGGACGAACTGTGGAAGGTCATCTGTGCTTTTCAGAAAATGACGCAGGACAGCGGTGTTTGGACAAAGCGGCGCGAGTCCCAGCTCCTCGATTGGATGCACGCCATGATCGACGAGCATTTGCACAATCTTTTTTTTGAAGATCCCGTCATTCGCGGGCGTATGCCTGGGGTAAAGCATGCGATCTTAAGCGGCGTCATCTCCCCCACGCAGGCCGTCGGCGAGCTTGTCGGCATCTTCGATGTGCAGCGTGCTGCTGCAAGGCAGGAGAGTATTTTTACCAAGTAAAAAGGTGGCTCGCCCTTTGCCACGCCCCCGTGCAAAGATGTGAGCTGCTTTTTATATATAAAGGTTAGGGAAGGAGCAGAGCATGTATACACGAAAAATCTATCTAACGGGCGGTGACCCGCGTGAACTTGACGAGGTCTTTCGCCATGTCCCGGGCGTTGTGGAAACTGCTGTCGGTGAAATCGAGACCGATGACAACGTATGGCAGTCTTTACGCGCTGCTGTCGAAGTCGTCTATAATCCCAAAAAAGTGGATATCTCCATGCTGCTGGATATTCTCTTTACCGTCGTTGACCCGCGCCTTTCCGATGGGCAGGGAGCCATGCGCGGTGAAAAATACCGTGCTGGCGCATGGTATGAGAGCAGCGAGGATGTGCCGCATATCGAACTGTATCGAAACTTCCTGCAAAACCGCGGCAAGCCTCCAGCTGCAACGGCCGCAGGACTTACCATCAACGATACCGAGACCGATGCGAAGAAGAAATATCCCTGCCATGCTAAGTTCGGCCGGGCAGAAAAGTTTGTCCGGGGAGCGGCAGAGCAGCAAGGGTACTATCAGAGCCATGACAAAGGTGAGGCATTCATCGATTTTGAAAAACTTGCCGCCTGCCTGACGTTTTAGAACAGTTTTTTAGCATAAAGATAAGTTTCATAAGAGACAAGAAGACAGATTAAAAAAGGAAAATAGGAGAGGATTCTTTTATGAAGAGAACGATAGGACTGGCTGTACTGACGGCGGCTTTTTCATGCAGCGCAGCGACGGGATTTGCTGCTGCCAGTCCGTTCAGCGATGTTCCTGCCGACCACTGGGCATATGACGCAGTTGCAGAGCTGGCCGACGAGGGTGTGATTGAGGGCTACGGTGATGGAACCTATCGCGGCGAAAAGACAATCACGCGCTATGAGATGGCGCAGATGGTCGCAAAGGCGATGACTAAAGAAGATGCGGTAAATGCAGTGCAGAAGGCGTTGATTGATAAGCTCGCAGCGGAGTTTTCAGATGAGATAAAGAATCTTGGCGTGCGGACAAGCAATCTTGAAAGAAATGCCGACAGGGTAAAATGGAATGGCGAACTGCGTATGACAGGAAGCAAGACATTCGTAAAAAACGGCACAGATCGCGAGCAAAAGCGCTCGGAGCTGCGCTTGAAATCGGCCGTAACCCTCAATGACCATTGGCTTGTGCGCGCGCGTATCGACGGCAGAGGCGATCTGAAGGAAGACAAGTTTGGCACGATGAAACTAAAGCATGTCAATGCTGAGGGAAACTATGGAAATTGGAAGTTTGAACTCGGACGTCTGCCCGTTTGCACGGAGCAGGGGGTTATCATGGATGACTTCCTGACCGGTGGACAGCTTACATATAACAGTACAAAATTTACGGGCATTTTCACCGGCGGCCGCATATCGGATGAAACGATCGCAAATGGTTATCTTAAAAAAACGGGCAATGCTCTTGCTGCGGAACTCACCTTTAAGCCGAGTAAAAACTTCCATTTGACAGGGGAATACTTCCGCGTTTCGGGCGGCGGTTTAGAGACCTATATGGGCGGTTCCCATAAGGCATATGGTGCAAAGAGTACGGGCGTTTTGGGCATTGGCGCAGGTTATACATTTGGTAAAAATGTCCAGTTGAATGCCTATTACGGGCAGAATGTCAGAGGCGATCAGGATGATCGTTTCGGGCGCAATATGAATTTTGAGCTTGCCTACAAGGGCGCATCTAAGGGAAAGCCGGGTTCGTTCGGCATTTATGCCGCATATCGTCATTTAGGCAAGACGAGCATCGTTTCCCCAACCTTTAACGGCGCTGAGGCGGGATGGAAAGGCTGGGAAATCGGTGGACAGTACACATTGGCTAAGAACGTCGTCGGCAGTGTCCTTTATTTTAAAGGAAAGACGATTGCCGACGATGCGCAGAATCTTCACAAGATCTTCTCTAGAGTCCAGTTCTTCTTCTAATGACGTACATAAAAAGACCGCTTGATTTACAGCAGCCCGGGCTTAGATGCTGCCACCATCTCCGGCGATGGTGCGGTATGCCACGACGGCAAAGCCGGAGCCGTGCACCGTGGGGGTATCCCTACATCCGATAAATCAAGCGGTCTTGTGTTTTTAGTTTAGCACAAACAGCAGGAAGCTGCAATGCGAAAATGGCTTTTATGCCCGTTCAGTTTTTTGGATTGCCCGTCAGGCGTGTTTATTCTTGATGTAATTGAGCTTTCCGCCCGCCTTCAGAAGCTCGATGTCGAGGGCAGAGAGTGCGTGATTGGCAGGAAAGCTCTTTCCGCTCGTCAGATTCTTTACCGTGAGCGGCGCGCCTACGGCGAGCTTGTCGAGGTCTGCAATCTGAAGGACGTCTTCTTCTGCGATATGATCGTAATCCGCTGGATCTGCGAACATCAGCGGGAGGATGCCAAAGTTGATGAGGTTTGCCATGTGGATGCGGGCGAAGCTCTTTGCGATGACCGCCTTGATGCCAAGGTACATCGGTGCAAGGGCAGCGTGTTCACGGCTGGAGCCCTGCCCATAGTTTTCACCGGCGACGATGATGCCGCCGCCCGCTTTTTCACAATGTGCCTTGAATCTCGCCTGCACGTCGCGGAAGACGAATTCGGAAATCTTCTCGATGTTGGAGCGGTAGGGAAGGACTTTGGCACCTGCCGGCATGATATGGTCGGTCGTAATATTGTCCTCGACCTTGATGACAACTTTCTTTTCAATCGTGCGCCCCATTGGGGTGTTTTCAGGAAGCGGGCGAATGTTTGGACCACGAACAACTTCAACCTCTTCGGGATGTTCTTGCTCCGGCGGATAGATCATGGAGTCATCGACGAGGAAGTGCGCAGGCTCTGCGGGAATCTCGAAGTCGGCATTTCGCGGATCTGCGATGACGCCCTTTATCGCACTGTAGGCAGCCGTCTCAGGAGAGACGAGGCAGACATGAGCGCTTAGCGTGCCGCTGCGTCCTTTGAAATTGCGGTTGAAGGTGCGCAGGCTCCAAGCATTTGTGATGGGAGACTGTCCCATGCCGATACAGGGACCACAGGTGCATTCGAGGAGGCGCGCGCCTGCCGCGAGAATTTTCTTAAGACCGCCCGCGTCTGCGACCATCTCGAGTACCTGACGCGAGCCGGGAGAGAGAACGAGTGAGACGTTTTCGGCAACGTGACGACCGTCTAACATGGAAGCGACGGTCATGATGTCGCGGTAAGAACTGTTGGTGCAGCTGCCGATGGTAACCTGGTCGATGCTCTGTCCCGCGACTTCGCGGACGGTCTTGACGACGTCCGGCATATGCGGCAGGGCGATCATCGGCTCGAGTGCAGAGAGGTCGATTTCGATGCGCTCGTCATATACGGCGCCTTCGTCAGCAGAGAGCGGGCGGAAGACGTCGCCGCGTCCTTCGCGTTCGAGGAAGCTCTTGGTCGTTTCATCGCTGGGGAAGACAGAGGTTGTCGCGCCGAGTTCCGCCCCCATGTTCGTGATGGTTGCGCGCTGCGGGATGGAGAGTGTCGCAACGCCCGGCCCTGTGTACTCGATGACCTTTCCGATGCCGCCTTTGACGGTGAGGATTTGGAGCACTTTTAAGATGATATCCTTTGAGCTGACGCCTTTTGTAAGAACCCCCGTCAAGTGCACTTCCGTGATGCGCGGCATCTTCAGCATGAAGGGTTCGCCCGCCATGGCACAGGCGACATCGAGACCGCCCGCGCCGATGGCGAGCATACCCATGCCGCCGCCCGTCGGCGTGTGCGAGTCAGAGCCGAGCAGTGTTGCGCCCGGGCACCCGAAGCGCTCGAGGTGGACTTGGTGGCAGATGCCATTGCCGGGGCGCGAGAAGTAGATGCCGTGTTTTTTCGCGACGGTTTGCAGATACTTGTGATCGTCTGCGTTTTCAAAGCCGCTCTGCAGTGTGTTGTGATCGACGTAGCTCACCGAGAGATCTGTTTTTACGTTCTTCACGCCCATAACTTCCATCTGTAAGTAGGCCATCGTGCCGGTCGCGTCTTGTGTCAGTGTCTGGTCGATGCGAATGCCGATCGGTTCGCCGCGTTTCATATCACCGGTGATAAGGTGCTCTTTTATGATCTTTTCCGTCAGTGTAAGCATGGAATCACTCTCCCAAGAATATCTATCCATAGATTGCAGCGAAGAAGTAAGGTGAAAATAACAGTGCTTTCATCGCTGCTTTTTATTAAAGTAGCATAGATACAGGGGAAATGCAATATAAATATATAATTTTGTTATATGTAAAATAAAATATTTACATAGTTAAAATCTGTGTTATAATACAGCTATGCTTTTCAAACAGACGGATAGAATAAAGTTTTCGTAAGGCATTCGAACGTGTGATAGGTTATGTGGAGGGTGAGAGGAACGTGGAAAACGATCTGAATCTTGCACAGTTCTACGGCAAAAGCCAGAACTACACGCAAATTCCCAGGAAATGGTACAAGAAATACGGCGTCAAGCGCGGTCTTCGAAATGAAGACAAGACGGGTGTTCTCATCGGGCTCACCCGCATTGCCGATGTTGTCGGCTACAAGATCGATGATGAAGGCAGAAAGTGCGACGCAGAGGGTGAGCTGTACTATCGTGGTATCAGCGTTGAGGATATGGTCTCACGCAGCAAAAATGTGAAGAATCTCTATGAGGAAGCGAGTTTTCTTCTGCTCTTCGGCTATCTTCCAACAGAGGCAGACCTCCATAAGTACAGCGCGCGTCTGAAAGATGGCTATGAGCTTCCCGGCGGATTCCTCGAAAATCATATTCTGCGCTACCCGGGAAAAAATTTGATGAATCAGCTTCAGCTCGGCATCCTTGCGCTTTACAACTACGACAAGAACCCAGACGATACAGATGTCTACAAGACGCTCGTCAAGGGCATTGACATCATGGCCAAGATGCCGAGCCTTGTCTGCTATGCTTATAACGCAAAGCAGCACTACTATGGACGTGAAAGTCTGGTGCTTCACTATCCTAAGCGCGAGTATTCGACAGCAGAAAATATTCTCTCGATGCTCCGCTTGGATGGCAGTTTCATGGAGGAAGAAGCACACCTTCTCGATGTCATGCTGCTTCTTCATGCCGATCACGGCGGCGGCACGAACTCAACCTTTGCGAACGTCGTCGTTTCGTCGACAGATACCGATCTTTACTCTTCGATTGCAAGCTCCATTGGCGCGCTGAAAGGACCGCGTCACGGCGGCGCGAACATCCGCACCGCAAATATGATGGACAAGGTCATCCGCGCTGTCGGTACTGATGCGAGCGATGACGATATCCGCAAGGTCATCGACCGTTTGATGGCAGGCGAGCTTGACAACCCGTCACGGCTCGTCTATGGCATTGGCCACGCTGTCTACACGCTGTCGGATCCGCGTGCGAAAGTCATCCGCAGTCTTGTGGCACATCTCGCCCCGAAGAAGGGGATGGAGCGAGAGTTCGATTTTTTCCAAAGATTCGAGCGCGTTGGAAGCGCCTATCTCAGCGAGAAAAAAGGGGTTGCTTTAAGTGCAAATGTCGATTTTTACAGCGGGCTGGCCTATCGGATGCTCGGCATTCCGCGCGACCTCTATACGCCGCTCTTCGTCCTCAGCCGTATGGTCGGCTGGCTCGCCCATAATATAGAGCACAAGCTCTATGACGATCGCATCGTCCGCCCAGCGGCAAAGTACGTCGGTGAGATGATGGCGTATATTCCATGGGAGGAAAGGAAGTAGGTTCTATGGCTAACAAAACAATCACGGTATTCAAGGGCGACGGCATCGGCCCGGAAATTACCGACGCGACCCTAAAAGTTTTAGAAGCTGCCGGTGCTCCGCTTGCTTACGAGTGCTTCGATGTTGGCGCGGCAGAGTTTGAACGGGCGGGAGCGCTGGTTCCGGAATCTGCGTACGCTTCCTTTGAAAAGACAAGAGTTCTTTTAAAATCTCCGATTACGACGCCGGTCGGCAAGGGCTTTCGCTCAATCAACGTCACGCTCCGCACGAAATACGACCTTTTTGCCAACATCCGTCCGGCAAAGAGCAATGCGGCGGTTAAGACGCCGTTTTCGCATGTCGACATCGTGACCTTCCGCGAGAATACAGAAGATCTCTACGTCGGCGTTGAGGAGGAAATCGACGAGAACACTTTCCATGCAACGAAGATCATCACGCGTGCCAAGAGTGAGCGCATTATCCGCGCTGCGTTTGCATACGCAAAGAAACATGGGCGCCGAAAGGTAACCTGCGTGCACAAGGCGAATATCTTAAAGCTCACAGATGGTCTGTTCCTCTCTATCTTCCGAGAGATCGCACGGGCATATCCAGAGATCGAGTCGAACGATAAAATTGTCGATGCGACCTGTATGAATCTGGTCATGCATCCGGAAGACTTTGACGTCATTGTGACGCCGAATCTCTACGGTGACATTCTTTCCGATCTTACGAGCGGGCTTATCGGCGGGCTGGGGCTCATGCCGTCTTCGAATATCGGCAAGGATTACGCCATGTTCGAGGCTGTCCATGGCAGTGCCCCCGATATCGCCGGAAAGCATATCGCCAACCCGACGGCGCTCCTATGGTCTGCCTGCATGATGCTCGAGTACCTTGGGGAAGATGCTGTGGCAAAGCGCATTCGCGCAGCAGTTGACAAGACGCTCCTCACGGCGAATCTCACGCCCGATCTTGGCGGTACGGCAAAGACGGAAGCGTATACGAAGGCAGTTATCGAAAATCTTTGAACACCGTATGAAATAAGGGCATGTTCTCTTGCTGAGAAGTGCCCTTATTTATTAATTTTGTGGAAAGAGAATTTCTTTGCCGCCAGGGGCTTGACTATTCGCCGAATCGTAGTATCATATCTATAATTTAGCAATATATTGCGGTATCCGCTCTGTTTTTAATCGGGAAGGAAGGGTTATTTTGGCTTATTATTTCAAGGAACCGTCGCATACATTTGGTGAGTATTTGCTTGTTCCCGGTTACTCTTCAGCGGAGTGCATTCCGTCGAATGTTTCACTTTGCACGCCGCTCGTGAAATTTAAGAAAGGCGAGACGCCGAAGCTCACGATGCACATCCCGATGACGTCCGCTATCATGCAGGCTGTTTCAAATAATACGATGGCGATTGCTCTCGCGAAGGAGGGCGGTATCTCCTTCATCTACGGCTCACAGACAGCAGAGGCAGAAGCGGAGATGATTCGGCGCGTCAAGACCTATAAGTCGGGATTTGTAAGCAGTGACTCGAACTTGAAGCCGACGACGACACTTGCTGAAGTGCTGGCGCTTGTGCAGCAGACGGGACATTCGACGATGGCGGTCACAGAGGACGGTACGCCGACAGGCAAGCTTCTCGGCATCGTGACGAGCCGCGATTACCGTATCTCGCGCATGGATGCTAATACGCAGGTGCATACCTTTATGACGCCGTTTGAAAAGCTCATCTATGCGGACGCGGATTCAACGACGCTCCCGATGGCAAATGACCTCATCTGGGAGCACAAGCTCAATATGCTGCCGCTGGTCGACAAAAAACAGCGTCTTCGCTACATGGTTTTCCGCAAGGATTATACGGACAACAAGGAAAACTCGCTCGAGCTTATCGATGATAAAAAGCGCTACATCGTCGGCGCAGGCATCAATACGCGCGACTATGCCGAGCGCGTGCCGCTCCTCCTCGAGGCAGGCGCAGATGTCTTCTGCATTGACTCGTCTGAAGGATATTCCGAGTGGCAGAAGCGGACGCTTCAGTATATTCACGAGCACTTCGGTCCCGATGTTCGGGTCGGTGCGGGCAATGTCGTCGATGCTAAGGGATTTCGATTCCTTGCAGAAGCAGGTGCAGACTTCATCAAGGTCGGTATCGGCGGCGGTTCTATCTGCATCACGCGCGAGACAAAGGGCATTGGCCGCGGTCAGGCGACGGCACTCATTGACGTCTGTGCGGAGCGCGATCGCTATTATAAAGAAACGGGCGTCTATATTCCAGTTTGCTCCGACGGCGGCATTGTCCACGATTACCACATGACGTTGGCACTTGCCATGGGCGCGGACTTTTTGATGCTCGGCCGCTACTTTTCGCGCTTTGATGAGAGCCCGACGGATAAGGTCAAGGTCAACGGCACTTATTTCAAGGAGTATTGGGGCGAAGGGTCGAACCGTGCGCGCAACTGGCAGCGCTATGATCTCGGCGGTGCGAGAAAGCTCTCCTTTGAGGAAGGCGTCGATTCCTATGTCCCGTATGCTGGACCGCTCAAGGACAATATGACGACGACGCTGGCGAAGATTCGCTCGACGATGTGCAACTGCGGCGCTCTGACACTTCCCGAGCTTCGTGAAAAAGCACGCTTGACGCTCGTCTCGTCGACGAGTATCGTCGAGGGCGGCTCGCACGATGTCATTTTGAAGGATAAATTTGGCCGCGATTAAGCGTTTGTAAAAATTCCCTTCCTGCTTTTCAGCGGTGAAGGGAATTTTTTAAAGATAGCGTATAGAGGGAAAGGAAGAAAATGAAGACATATAAGATTGCAGTGATTGCAGGCGACGGTATCGGGCCGGAAGTCATCGGTGAGGGCAAGAAAATCCTTTCGAAGACGGCAGAGCTTTCGGGCAGCTTTCGCGTGGAGTTTACGGATTTCCCGTGGGGCTGTGAATATTATCTGAAGACGGGCAGGATGATGGACGAAGACGGGCTTATGAAGCTAGAGCACTTTGACGCCATCTATCTCGGTGCCGTCGGCTATCCTGGCGTACCGGATCATGTATCGCTCGGCGACCTTCTCCTAAAGATTCGCCGCGGATTTGATGAATACATTAACCTTCGTCCCGTGAAGCTTCTCGCAGGCGCACCTTGTCCGCTGGCCGGCATAAAGCGCGAGGACATCGACATGATTGTCATTCGTGAAAACAGTGAGGGCGAGTATGCAAATGTCGGAGCGCGCCTGTATTCCGGTACACCGCAGGAAGTTGCGCTCCAGACAGGCGTCTTTTCGCGGAAGGGATGCGAGCGCGTCATCCGCTATGCCTATGAACTCGCACGCCGCGAAAAGAGGTCTCTGACGTCGATTTCAAAGGGAAATGCACTCGGCTATTCGATGGTTTTCTGGGATGAAATCTTTGAAGAGATCGGCAGAGACTACCCCGATGTCGAGCAGAAAAAGCTTCTCGTCGATGCAGCGAGCATGTTCTTTGTGAAAGACCCGGGGCGCTTCGGCGTCGTCGTGACGAGTAATCTCTTCGGCGACATTCTGACCGATCTCGGAGCGGCTATCGCGGGCGGTATGGGGCTTGCCGCAGGGGCAAATCTGAATCCGGAAAAGAACTTTCCCTCGATGTTCGAACCCATCCACGGCTCTGCGCCCGACATTGCAGGAAAAGGACTTGCTAATCCCTTGGCATCTATCTGGTCAGCCAGTCAGATGCTCGATTTCTTCGGTGAAGAAACGTGGGGCAAGAGGGTTCTGTCTGCCATCGAAGCTCTCCTCGTGGAGAAGCAGACACTGACGCCGGACCTCGGCGGCACAGCGACGACCGAAGAAGTGGGCACGGCTGTCACAAAACTTTTGGAAAGCTAAAATAGGTAATACTCTCTTAAAAGCCATAAACTTTCAATCTCTTTTCACGCTATGCGGGTATAAATAACGGGAATACGTTATCATGGAAAGGCAGAGGTATACGATATGCGGGTATTGCTGGCAGAAGATGACAAGCGACTGGGAAAGTTGATCAAGTATATGCTGGAGCAGAATGAAATCCAGGTGGAGTGGGTCACGAATGGCAGCGACATTTATGAGTACGCAAATTATACGGACTATGATATCCTGATTCTCGATTGGATGATGCCGGGCGAATCTGGGGTCGATGCATGTGCGCGCCTTAGAAAAGACGGCTATGAAAAGGCCATCCTCATGCTGACGGCACGCGACTCTGTCGAAGATCGCGTGGCAGGGCTCGATGCCGGGGCAGATGATTATCTGGTCAAACCCTTCGAGTTTGCGGAGCTGCTCGCACGACTTCGTGCACTCGGACGCCGCAGCACACAGAAGATTCAGCAGGATATCGTCGAGGTCGGCGCTTTCTGCCTGAACCGCACGGCAAAGGTTTTGAAGCACGGCGACCAAGTCATTCAGCTATCGCCGCGCGAGTTTCAGATCTTTGACCTTCTTGCACAAAATATCGGCATCGTCGTTCCGCGCGATATCATCCTCGACCGCATCTGGGGGTTGGAGTCCGATGTCAGTTCCAACAACATCGACTCCTACATGAAGATTCTCCGCAAGAAGCTCGACCTCGGCGAAGGCTCGACCGTCATCAAGACGGTACGCGGCGTCGGTTACAAGCTAGAGGCGGAAGGATAAGATGGCAGCAAATCTTTTTGGTACCAGCCGGCGGCAGCTTTCCATCATCTATTCGGGCGTTATGATTGCTTTTCTCGCCGTGCTTATCATCGGCGTACATGAAACGATGGAGTGGGCGATCACCTCGGAGCAGGCGCGCGAGCTCATCGACGCGGCAGAAAATGTTGAAAAATCGCAGTCCTATATCAATCAGCATCCCGGCGCTGTGACGGATGATCAGCTCCTCTACAAGAGTACGAACGATCGCCTTTTCTTCTATGTCTTCGATGACGAGGGAAGGCTTTTGAACTTTGCGCGTGCATCTTTCCGCATCGAACCCTTCATCCTCGATGAAATAAAGAACTGGCATCTTGATGATCAAGAAGTACAGGTCTTTACGAAGCTGAACGAGAACGGTTCGAGTACGCGCATCATGATGACGTCCGAATCCATCAAGACGCTTTCCGGCGACCCTAAGCAGCGGGTCTATGTAGGAAAGGATGTCACGACAATCTACAGCGGTCTTGAGAAAGCGACGTATGCGCTTGCGTTTCTCGGCTTGTTTGCGCTTGTCATCGCAACGGTCGTCGGTCATATGCTCTCAGGGCGCGCCATGCGGCCAATAAAAGCAGCGTATGAAAAACAGCGTCAGTTTGCAGCGGATGCCTCGCATGAACTGCGGACGCCGCTCGCTGTCGTTATGGCAAGTGCCGAACTCCTTCAAAACGACAAATCCATCGAGTCCCCCTTTCTTAAACAGGTTATCGAGGATGTTCACGATGAAGTCAAAAAGATGACGAAGCTCGTCGGTGATTTGCTGACCGTTGCGAGAAGCGACAACCGTGCCTTGAAACTGAATGTATCGAGCTTCGACTTAGCCGGCATCATTGAGCAGACTGCACGAATTATTCAACCGCTTGCTGAAAAGAAGCAGATTGAAGTCAGCTGCGCAGAGATGAAGACAACGAAAATTCAGGCTGATGAGCAAAAGATTCGCCAACTCGTCCTCATCTTCGTCGACAATGCTGTAAAGTACACGCCGGAGGGCGGAAAAGTCACCGTTTCTCTTGCTCCTGCGGAGCGCGGCAAGGTGTGTTTTGTCGTCAGTGATACAGGTATCGGTATCTCTAAGGAAGACCAAGCACTTATCTTTGACCGGTTCTTCCGTGTCGACAAAGCCCGCTCACGTGAGATGGGCGGTAATGGTCTGGGGCTTGCCATTGCCCGCGAAATCATCAACTTGCATAAGGGGCAAATTCGCATTGAAAGCGAACTCGGGAAAGGAACGACCTTCTTTGTAACCTTGCGCAGCAGGGTAAAATAACAGTCTTAGCCTTTGAAAAGCACAGTATTTTTCTATTATATGATAAAAACACCTTCTTTGCTTATGAAGAAGGTGTTTTTAATTCCGATGCCTTATTTATTCTCTGTTGCCGATTTTCTCATGTTTCATCGCTCTTTTTTCATATAGCCAAGCGCCGACGATGAGGATAACGGCGAGTACGATGACGACGATGAGACGGGTTTGGTCGGGGTGGTGGGTGATGGTATCGTGACCGATGATGGCTTCTATGCCGGTGGAAGGGAATTTCCCGACGAAGGAAGCCAGGACGTAGTCGCGCAGTGAAATGGCAGAGAGCGCACCGATGGCGTTTAAAATAGCAGATGGAAAGTAGGGTACCATGCGGGCGATCATCATGACGACGAAACCGCGCTTGCCGGTGTAGCGGTCGATATTCGAAAGTATCTTGGATTCTGCAATGATTTTTGCGGCGGTGTCGCGGAAGAAGAAACGCAAAAAAAGAAAGGTAATCGTGACGCCGACAGTCTCGGCAATGCAGGACAGGAGTATGCCTGGAAGAATGCCGAAAATCAGCACGTTTGCCGTTGAAAAAATGATCGCGGGCGGAAAGCCAATGGCATTGACAAAAACGGTGAGGAAGAAGCTAAAGACGATGGCTCCGAGACCGAAGCTGTCGATGTAGCTTGCTGTTTCGAGAATGTCGCCGTGCGACAGCAGCATGACGAGATGCGGAAAGAAGTTGGGATTTACAAGATGAATGATAATGAAAAGGAGACACGTAGCAGCAAGTGCTGCGAGTTTTATGATTTTCATCTAAGTGTGGGCGGTCTTTCAGCCTCTAAGGTTTGAGGGAAATACCTGCCTCGCCTCACTTTCTGTGCTGTAATAAAATAATAAACGGAAATCGTTGGCAAAAGCTTAAATGCCATTATAACATCAAGATGTAGGTATTCAATGAAAGTCACATGGAAAATATTGTGAAATAAGAGATGGAGATTTTTAATATTTTGTGCTAAAATAACGAAGATGATAGGATAGAGACAGAAAAGTTTGTAGGAAATTTACAGGTTTATCTGCTAAAAATACTGGAGAAGAGGAGCGGATGATGAAGAGAGATTTGGCGGCAGCGATTCCCATGATTCTTGCTGTTGCCTATAGCTTTCTGCTCGTTCCTTCTGTTTTAAGCGAGGCAGGTGCGCCGTTTTTGGGCGTTTACTTTGTTTCGGTGATCACTGCGCTCGTCGGTGCGCTGCTGATGGGATCTCTGCGCATTCCCGTGCTTCTCGCGCCCAGTCTTGTCGTGACGGTTTTTCTCGTTGAAATACCGATTCTTTCGCATGGTATGAGCTGGCAGATTTCGCTTCTTGTCACGTTCGCTGCCACTCTTGTCGCTTTCTTGCTTTCGTTTTTGCAGCGAATGGAAGCGGTCTTAGAAAAGCTGCCGCGCTCTCTTTCGGCGGGGCTTGGCACGGGGATTGCTCTCATGCTGATTGCATATGGTGGTATCACGGGCGATCTCATCGTGCGGGATCCTGTTTCTGTCATTACGCTTGGAGATTTTAAGACGCCGCTGACCATGCTCAGTTTTGTCGGCATCCTCATCTTCTTTGCACTTCGCGCGGCAGGTGTGCGTGCGGCGATTCTCATCAGCATGGGGTCAGTAGCTCTCCTCTCTTTTTGCGAAGGCTTCTGGGTGATTCCGCCGGATCCGTTTCTTCTTCCGGAAGGACTGAATCGAACGGCGCTTCAGTTTACGCTGACGGAAGGATGGGATGCTCTTCCTGTAGGCGACTATATCAATCTCTTCGTTTTTCTGCTGCTCTACCTCATCCTTTGGACGCGGGGGAGCTTTGCGGCGTTTTTCCCCACAGGAGAAGGTGAGAAAGAAAAGGGGGATATAGCGAGAAAGAGCGCGAAAAAGGCAGTGCGGCGTATCTACCTGCTCGGCGCACTTGCTGCCGTTTTGGGCGCGCCGCCGCTTGTGGCGGCACCTGAGACGGCAGCGGGGCGTGAGAAAGGTGCGGAACTCTCGCAGCGCGGCGGTTTCTTGGTCGCGACACTGCTCGTTCCCTTTCTCTTCATTGAGCCTGTGCTCTATGAGATAACGACATTTCCTGCCTGCCTCGTTCCGGGGTTTGTGGGCGGCGGCGTCATGCTCTTAGAGCGGGTGGGAAATCCCTTTCGGATGGCAGCGGATTTTCCTGAGCGCGCTTCAGTTGGTATTCTCATCTTTCTCCTTCCTGTCACGCGCGATATTGCACTTTCGCTTGGCGCAGGGCTTATGACATTTGTCTTTTTGAAGTGCATGGCAGGCAAGCGTGCGGAGATAGGGATGCCGCTCATTGTTCTATTTCTTCTTCTCCTCGCATATTTCTTTTACGGTTATTGGTCTATCCTGGTTTGATAATGATTATTTTAAAGGAGTGTTTGTATTCGTGTCGGAGTATTGGAATTTGAAGAAAGCAGCTAAGGTTTTTACGACATCGGTTCTCTTTGGTGCCCTCGTTTCTATGGTTCCTCATGCAGGTCATGCACAGCAGCTGCATGAAGCGGATGTGCAGGAGAAAGCCGCCGTAACATCGAATATCCGCGTGGATTCGCTTGACCATACCGAACATGTTAAAGGCAGCACCTTTAAAAAAGACAACGCACACACGAAGGAAAGTACGCACGAAGGCGGCAGTTTCAAATCGCGCATCGATGCCATCCTTCATCCACAGTCGCAGCCGAAGGTCGAGAATGCCTTGCCCGCAGCCCCCGCACCTTTGGCACCGGTTGTCGCACGTACGGTTTCAGCAAACGACGACCAGATTCTCGGCACGGCTCTTGCAAGCCCTGAACAATGTGTCCGTTATCTCCTGAGCATGAACCCGAATCCTAGCATTTCGGTTTCACCGGAAAAGCTCGTCTCCTATTATTATGAAGAAGGCGCACGTGAAGGTGTTCGTCCAGATGTCGCTTTCGTTCAGGCATTGAAAGAAACCGGTTTCTTCCGCTATGGCGGTACAGTGACGCCGGATCAGAATAATTATTGTGGGCTGGGTACGACAAGTGCCGTTGTGAAGGGTGCTTATTTCTCGTCCTCACAGCTTGGCGTCCGTGCACATATCCAGCACCTCCTCGCCTACGCGACGACGCGCCAGCCGCTGGCCGATATTGTCGATCCGCGTTATACGCTCGTCCGCGATGTCTACGGCACGCGTACGCTCAACCGCTGGGAAGATCTCAATGGCCGTTGGGCAGTCCCCGGTAACTCATATGGGCAGAGCATCCTTTCGATGTATCGCGCAATGCTCCGTGAATAAGTAAAGTGCAGCTTGGAATATTTTGCGCTTGAAATACTGCGGAGAGATCGAAGAATCATCGACCAAAGGAGTCTTTTATGATCACAACGAATAACGTAAGCCTTCAGTTCGGAAAACGCATTCTTTATAAGGATGTCAATCTGAAATTCACACCGGGAAACTGCTACGGCATCATCGGCGCGAATGGGGCGGGTAAGTCCACCTTTCTGAAGCTCCTTTCGGGCGAGATCGAGCCGACTAGCGGTGTCATTGAAATCACGCCGGGCGAGCGGCTGACTGTCTTGCAGCAGGATCATTATGCCTTTGATGGCTATGAAGTTCTCCGCACGGTCATCATGGGGCATAAGCGCCTTGTTGAAATCATGGATGAGAAAGACGCGCTTTATGCGAAGCCGGATTTCTCCGATGAAGACGGTATGAAGGCATCGGAGCTTGAAGCAGAGTTTGCAGAGCTCAATGGATGGGATGCAGAATCTGAAGCGGCACGCCTGCTGAATGGCTTAGGTATTCCGGATGCACTTCACACACAGCAGATGTCTGAGCTTACGGCAAAGGAAAAGGTTCGCGTCCTTTTGGCACAGGCGCTTTTCGGTAATCCGGACATCCTGCTTCTTGACGAGCCGACGAACCATCTCGATGTCGAATCCATCAACTGGCTCGAAGATTTCCTTGAAAACTTTTCAAATACAGTTATTGTCGTTTCTCATGATCGTCATTTCTTAAATCAGGTCTGCACCTATATCTGCGATGTTGACTTCGGTGAAATTAAACAGTACGCGGGGAACTACGATTTTTGGTACCAGTCGAGCCAGCTCGCACTTCAGATGGCGAAGGACGCAAACAAGAAAAAAGAAGAAAAGATCAAGGAGCTTCAGACTTTTATCCGGCGCTTTTCTGCAAATGCAGCGAAGTCAAAGCAGGCGACCAGCCGCAAGAAGCTTCTTGAGAAGATCACACTCGACGACATCAAGCCGTCGTCACGCCGCTATCCTTACATTGCCTTTACGCCTGACCGCGAGGCCGGCGACCAGCTTCTCTCCGTTGAGGGCATCAGCAAGACCGTTGATGGAGAGAAGGTACTCAACAATGTAAGCTTTACATTAAAGCGTGGCGACAAGGTTGCTTTTGTCGGTCCTAACAGCCTGGGAAAGACCATGCTCTTCAAGATTCTCATGGGTGAGGAAGAAGCCGATGAGGGAACGTTCAAGTGGGGCGTTACGACGACGCAGTCCTATCTTCCAAGCGACAACTCGGCCTACTTTGACGGTGTTGATTTGAACATCGTCGATTGGCTCCGCCAGTATTCGAAGGACCCCGATGAGACCTTTGTCCGTGGCTTTCTTGGGCGCATGCTCTTTTCCGGTGAGGAAAGTCAGAAGAAAGCAAGCGTCCTTTCCGGCGGTGAGCGCGTCCGCTGCATGCTTAGCCGCATGATGCTTTCTGGCGCGAATGTTCTGCTGCTGGATGAGCCGACCAACCATCTCGACCTCGAATCCATCACAGCACTCAACAACGGGCTGATTTCCTTCAGTGGCACGCTTCTCTTCGTCTCGCACGACCACGAGTTTGTCCAAACGATAGCCAACCGCATCATCGACCTCACGCCAGACGGCATCATCGACCGCATGTCGACGTATGACGACTTCCTTTCCAATGAGACAGTCAAGCAGCAGCTGGCAGAAAAGTACAAAAGATAAAATCAAAGCATTAGATAGTAACATAGGAATATCGATTATAGAATATATGTTAAAATGATTGATCGATACTATGCGAGCTAACAGATCTGTCTTATCTGTGGCAATCAGAATCCGGAAACAAAAGATTTGCGCGTCCGAGAATGGACGTGCCCTCATTGTGGAGCTGTGCATAATCGGGATAGGAACGCCGCAAAGAACATTTTGAAGATCGGGGCATCGACCTTCTTTGGAGAGGCATCGTAGGACCTACATTTAAGCAGGCAAATGCCGTCTGTATCCAAGAATCCCCCGGCTTTAGCCGTGAGGAGTATGTTAATGGAAGTAGGAGGATATTTGATATCCTCGAGCATTATATATAAATTATTGTACTTAACTTTAGCAAGGAGATTCTACCATGCGGCTTGATGCATCGAAAATATGCTTCATCACCAATGTCTCACAGGAAGAGCAATATGAAAACTGTGTTTCGTATATAAAAAAGCTAAATATTCCCTATGGCATGACAGTAGAATTCCGTGCTATTTATGATGCCAAATCCATGTGCGAAGGATATGCACGTGCGCAGCGTTCATCTGATGCAAAATATAAGATCTATCTGCACCAAGACGTTATGATCACCGATAAGAATTTTCTCAATATGCTTGTCTCTATCTTTCGATCTGATGCATCTTACGGCATTGCAGGGCTTATCGGTGCATATAGCTTACCACAAAGCGCCATTTGGTGGGAAAATTCAGATGATAATCAAGTTGGCATAACGATTGATACAGCTTATTCTGATGATGGAGTTCCCTATCGACGGAAACTTCAATATACAAGTTCTACCTTTCCTATTGAAGTAGCTGCACTTGATGGTTTACTCCTTGCTACGCAATATGATCTCCCGTGGCGATCTGACATTTTCCATGATTTTCATTTCTATGATATCTCACAATGTTTTGAATTCCGGCGCAAGGGACTAAAAGCGATTGTGTTGCCATTAACCAAGCCTGTTTGTGAGCATTGGAATGAACATGGTACTGCACGTGCTCCTTACTATGCAGAACGATCGAAGTTTGTTTCGGAATATTCCAGCGATATATGGAGCGTACGCCCTTTTAGGATGAGTGTTATACTTCTCCCATTAAGTGTTAGTAAGGAACTATTTTTTCAGATTGGACAGATAAAGCAACAATTTGATCCCCAACAATGCGAGCTGATTGTCGCGTCTCCAAGACCGACTGATGAATTGCGTGCCAAGCTTAAAGAAGTTAGTGTCCGAAGTATTTTTTCGGAATCTAACTTAAGCATGGCAGAATGTATTAACAAAGCAATAAAGGCTAGTACTGGAGAAAAAATCTTAATTTTGGAAGATTCCTGCATATTTGCTCCCTTTAGCTTTCAGAGTATGTTGGCAACATTGCCACATGACATTCCTTCTATTGTAGGACCGTTGGCAAATCTTGGGCAATTTACATCCTTATTACAAGCTTTGAAGAATTCCGCATCTTATAGCTATCATGATTATGATAGCTACTGTGCCTTTGCAAAAGATTGGGCTGCAGGTATCTATGGAAAACATAGTATACAAAAAACTTTGCTGATTGATGCCGGCGCTACACTTTTGAATCGAAAAGCTATAGAAGCTGCTGGTCTTTTTGATACTGATTTAAAAAATGACCTCAATCGGATGGTTTGGGATTATTGTTTGCGTATTTATCAGAGACATGGCGTCGTCTTTTTAGCAGAAGACTCTTGTATACATCGGAAGGCAAATAATGCACGACTCCCTGAAGATGAAATTACATGGAAGAAAAAATGGGGGATTCCTTCTATAGATCTCTGTCATTCGCGTATAGATCCCATTAAATATATCGATTTTAGCAAGAATCCGAGTACCGTACTTGAGGCAGGGTGTGCATGTGGTTTAAATTTTATTAAGATAAAAAATCATGTACCAGATATCGAATGTACTGGCATTGAACTCAATAAGCATTCTGCTGCTATTGCAAAACTTTTTGCTAATGTCTATGCTATGGATCTTGAAAACTTTGAGCGACCCGAATGGCATGATAAATTTGACATCATCGTAATGGGCGATATATTAGAGCATCTCAAGGATCCATGGCAGGCTGTACGCAATATGTTCCGCTTACAAAGCCCTGGGGGAGAAATCCTCATCAGTGTGCCAAACATCATGCATTTTTCGATCTTCAATCAGATGTTTCATGGGTATTGGGAATACGAAGATGCCGGCATTTTAGACCGGACACATTTGCGTTTCTTCACAAAGAAAACAGCTCAGAGACTCTTAGAACAAGCTGGATATCAAATTAGGAGTATAAATCCTATTCAGTGGTTCTCTAATAGAGAACGTCAAGTGCAGGAATTTATCAATAAGTTAAGACCATTATTATCTAATGAAGTAGAGATTGAACAAATTCTATCTGAGCAATGGGTTATCGTCGGAGAAAAACCCGAAGAGAAGTGATAAGGGTGCTTTTCTTTTGCATTTTCTATTGACGATATCCCTTAACCTATGGTAAGCTTAATAGTAGATGCTAACTGCATTTATGCTTAGCGGATGTGGCGGAACTGGCAGACGCGCTGGATTTAGGATCCAGTGCCGCAAGGCGTATGGGTTCAAGTCCCTTCATCCGCACCAGAATCTATGAGCTGCTCAAAGGCTCTCTTCGATGTTGGCACTGCCAGGAAGAGGAACTTTGTAGCAGCTTTTGTTATATCTTTAGGGAAGAGGTGTTTCTCTTGCGGTGGGCAAAGGTCAGTATCAAGAGCAGGAAATCCGAAGCAGATGTCGTCGCGACGTTGTTTGATGATATCGGTGCCGGCGGTGTAGAGATCGATGATCCGACGCTGTCGCCGGCAGACTGGGCGATTGTGGATTGGGCAGTTCCGCCGGAAGGCAAACAGGGTGCGGCGGAAGATGACCCTGTGGTCACGGTAACGTCGTATCTCGCTGATGATGCTGAGCTAACAGGGCGCATTGAAAAGCTTAAGGAAGAGCTGGTAAAATTCGCCAAACGCTCCGGTACAAATTATAAAGCAGATGATGTCCTGACAGAAATCGTCGACGATAAGGACTGGGTGGATAATTGGAAGAAATATTTTCATACAGTGAAAATCGGGAAGAAAATTGTCATACAGCCTGCGTGGGAAACATACACGAAGAAAGATAACGATATCGTCATAAAGCTCGACCCAGGGGCAGCGTTTGGTACGGGTACACACGCGACAACGGCGCTTTGCATTCAGGTGTTGCAGGATATTCTTCGCCCGGGTATGCGTGTCTTTGATGTCGGTACAGGTTCGGGCGTCCTTGCAGTGACTGCGGCAAAGCTCGGCGCAGGGGAAGTCGTTGCGATGGACTACGATGCTGTTGCAGTGCGTACGGTGAGGGAAAATGCCGAGCGCAACCAGGTGGAAAACATCGTGAAGACCGGAAAATCTAATCTGCTAACAAACTTTACAGGAAGAGCCGACCTTATTGTTGCAAACATCATTGCCGACCTGGATATCCGTCTCTTTGAGACGGCGGCAGACTATCTCGAAGACGACGGCAAGGTTCTTGTATCGGGCATCATCACTGAACGCAAAGCAGATGTGCGCATGGCAGCGAGAGAAAAAGGCTTTAAGCTCCTTCGGCTCTATGGGGCAAAGGGCTGGGCGGCCGCCCTCTTTACACGGGAACATCTCTGATGCGGAGGCTCTTTTTTAACGGAATACTCGCAGACGAAATCGAGATTGTGGGCAGCGATGCACATCACATCATGCATGTCATGCGTGGAAAAATGGGTGACAAGGTGACGGTTGTTGGAAAAAATCGTGAAGTTGCTCTTATGGAAATGGTACGCTTTTCTTCAGATGCTGTGGCACTTCACCTTTTGAAAAAGTTCGATGCAGATACAGAATCCCCGCTTTTTCTCACGCTTTATCAATGCCTTTTGAAAGGAGAGAAGATGGATTTTGCCCTTCAAAAGGCGGTGGAGCTTGGCGTCAACCGCATTGTACCGGTGGTCAGCCAAAACGTTGTCGTAAAGTTTGATGCGAAAAAATGCAGAGCAAAGCGGGTGCGTTGGCAGAAGATTGCGGATGAGGCGGCTAAACAGTGCGGCAGAACGGAACTCGTCACCGTGGAAGACGTGATGAAACTGCGAGATTTACTTTTTGAAAAAAAGCATGCAAAAGATTTCGGTACGCTTCTCTTTTGCTATGAAAATGAAGAACGGCGCAGTGCAAAAAAAGCTCTGCGCGAGCTGGCGGATGAAAAAATCAGTATCCTCATCGGTTCCGAGGGTGGCTTTACACCAGAAGAAGCAGAGAGTGTGAAAGCAGTAGGAGCAGAAACCATCAGTCTAGGGCGGCGCATTCTTCGTGCAGAAACGGCGGCAATGACAGCGCTCGCGATCGTACAATATGAAAAAGGCGATTTGGGGTAATACATCTGAGATGTTGGAATGCGAAGCAAATTTTAAAGGGCAGAAAAGTGCTTTTGTATGAAATTGCGAGTGAAAAATTACTTGGTGGGGTATGAAAGAATAAAGGGCGATAGGAGGAAAGGCATAATCTATGAATGACAAGAAGATTGCTGTTATTGCGCAGCGCATAGGGGCGGGACATTCTGCCATGTGGTCGCACTTAGGTGAAATTGATGTACTGCAGGGTTATGAGGTGGAACTTATTGAAGTGCCATCTGGCGGAGCAGTCGCTGCTACCTATCAACGCGCCATGAAAGCGAGTGATGCCAAATATAAGGTATACCTGTCATCTGGAAGTATCTTGCTGCGACCGAGTTTTTTCCATGACATGCTTCAGTTATTTGTGCAAAATCCCTCAATTGGTGCCATGGGTCTGGTTGGCACGAAGCAACTTTCAACAACAGGAATATTTGAAAAATCATCGCTTTTCAAGGGTAAGCTTTTGTTTTCCGATGGCTCCCGTTTTGAAGGAGCAGATATTGAAGGTTCAATGGATGATGTTATGGTGATCAGTGGGGATATGATTGCCACGCAGTACGACATACCATGGCGTATGGACCTTTTTCAGCAGGATTGCTTTTGGGCAGAAGCACAATGTGTGGAATTTAAGCGCAAAGGTTATCGTGTGGTAGTGCCAAGACAAAAAGCGGCATGGCTGCTCACGAAGAAATGGCAGGAAGGTTATGATGAAGTGAGCCAGCAAGCCTTTTTAGACACATATTCAAAGGATATTTATCCTCTCGTGTCAATCATTATCCCTACCTATCAGCGACCACATTATTTTCGCCTAGCACTTGAGAGCGTGCTTGCGCAAACGTACCGCAATTTGGATATTTTCATTACAGACAATTCACATAATACAGAGACGGCAAAGATGATGCGGCGCGATTTTGCAGATGATCCACGCATTCATTATGAACATCATCCCGACTATAGCGAAAGAGAAAATTGGGCATGTGCCAGCAGTTATGACAATTCTCATGCAAAGTATGTTAACTGGCTTATGGATGATGATCTCTTTCTGCCAGATAAGATTGCAGTTATGGTGGATTGGATGGTTTCAAACCCTGATGTCAGTCTTGTCACATCGTATCGAGAGCTCATTGATGGGGATGGGAATAAGCTTCCAGACTTTCCAGCAACAAAGCCATTGGTACAGAAATCGACAAAATTTAATGGCGAAATAATGGGAAGAAATATGTTGCTTTATCAGATGAATGGTATCGGTGAGCCAACTACGCCATTGCTTCGGAAATCTCTTCTGCTCCATGGGCATGATCTGGGATTTACAGGTGAAGAGGGAAAATACTTTTGGTCGGATTTTCCAACTTGGCTTCATCTATGCTGTCAAGGTGATATTGTCTATCTTAGAACTCCGTTGAGTCAATTTCGACTTCATAAAGGAAATGAACAGTCGAAGCTTCGGACGAAAGCTCGCGGTCAAATCTCTTGGGCTATAGTCACTCGGTCAGCTATCGAACAAGATATGTTTCTGCATGATTTGGAGATACGACGAAAAACAATCTTGCAATGGTTGCTTTTCTCTATTCAGTTTTTGCAAGAAGCGTCTCTAGTTCCAGAAGCATGGGAACTGCCAGAATATCGAGATTTTTTAACTGTCTTTTTGGCAATGTCAGAAGCACTTCGTAAGGGATGTCAAATTAGTTTCTGCATTGATACGACACCTGTATTGCAGCCCATAGAGAATGGAAAATAACAGAAGGACTCTCTTTCTGTATAACTAGCAGAGAAGAGCGGGGAATATTGGTTTATGAACGAAAAGAAGATTGCTGTCATTGCACAGTGTGAGAAATTAGGACATTCTGCCATATGGTCGCGTTTGAGTGCTCTTGACATACCACAAGGTTATGAAGTAGAGCTTATCGAGGTGCCATCCGGTGGAGCAGTTGCCGGTACGTATCAGTGTGCTATGGAGCAGAGCGATGCCAAATATAAGGTGTATCTGTCATCTGGAAGTATTTTACTGAGATCGAATTTCTTTTTAGATATGCTTCGTATATTTGTGCAAGATAGAACAATTGGCATTATAGGGGTGGTCGGTACAGAGCAGCTTTCGACGACGGGACTTTTCAAAGAGTCACCGTTTATCAAAGGAAGACTTCTTTACGACAATAATTCCCGTTTTGAGGGGGAGCCTGTTGCGGGCGAGATGGAGGATGTCATGGTGGTCGGTAGTGACCTGATTGCCACACAGTATGACATACCATGGCGCAGGGACCTTTTTCAGCAGGACTGTTTTTGGGCAGAGGCACAGTGTGTGGAATTTAGGCGCAAAGGGTATCGCGTTGTAGTGCCGAGACAAGAAGAGGCATGGCTGCTTACGGGTAAGAGTGAAACAACGTATGATGAGGCAAGTCTTGAGACTTTTCTCAATACATACTCAAAGGAGATTTTCCCGCTCGTTTCCATCATTATTCCTACCTACCAGCGGCCACATTATTTTCGTTTAGCACTTGAGAGCGTGCTTGCACAGACCTATCGTAATCTGGACATATTCATCACGGACAACTCACATAACACGGAAACAGCAGAGATGATGTGGCGTGATTTTGCAGATGATTCACGTATTCGCTACGAGCATCATCCTTCGTATGGAGCGGCAGAAAATTGGAGACGTGCTCAAGACTATAATAATCTTAGGGCAGTGTATGTCAATTGGCTGATGGATGACGATCTCTTTATGCCTAATAAAATTGCAATTATGGTGAATTGGATGCTTGCAAACCCGGATGTCAGCATGGTTACATCGTATCGGGAATGTATCGATGAGAATGGCGATAAAATATCGGATCTTTGGTACACGAAAGCAATTGTTCAGGTTCCTACAAAATTTACTGGAGAAAAAGCGGGTGGGCTCCTTCTTCATAATTTAGCTAATTTTATTGGTGAGCCGACCACGGTTTTAATTCGAAAAGAATTTTTACTGGATGGACATAATTTGGGCTTTACAGGTAAGGAAGGGAAGTATCTTACTTCTGATTTTCCAACATGGCTGCATTTGCTTAGTCAAGGAAATATGGTGTATCTTCCGACGCCATTGAGCCAGTTTCGTTTGCATGATGGAAATGATCAGTCAAAGTTTTCGTCTCAGGTTCTTGGCATGATCGGCTGGGCAATGGCAATCCGGGATGCAGTTGCACGAGGTCTGTATTTGCATGATATGGTTACCATCCAAGAAAGTATTTTGCGATGGCTGCGTGCAGCGGTTGGTCTTCTTCATAATGTAGACGAGCTGTCAGAGGTTTGGGAGATGACTGAAGTCCAGGATTTAATAAGCGTCATTATAGGGATATCAGAAGCGCTTTGCAAGGGTTGTCAGATTAAATTCCATATCGATACGACGCTTGTGCTGCAGCCAATGGAAGATGGGATATAATAAGAAGATCCTAATTCTTTTAGATCGTTAGTGGGAAGCACGATGAGGATTGGTTTATGAATGACAAAAAGATTGCTGTTATTGCACAGTTTGGAGAAGCGAAACACTCTGCTATACGGTCACACTTAGATGAAATCAACGTGCCGCAGGGCTATGAGGTGGAGTTTATCGAGGTGCCGTCTGGCGGAGCAGTTGCGGCTACCTATCAGCATGCCATGGAGACAAGTGATGCAAAATATAAGGTATACCTGTCATCTGGAAGTATCTTGCTGCGACCAAGCTTTTTTCACGACATGCTTCAGCTGTTCGTGCAGGATCCCTCAATAGGCGTCATGGGGCTAGTTGGTACAGAGCAACTTTCGACAACAGGAATGCTCGAAAATTCAGCCTTTCTCAAAGGCAAGTTCTTATTTTCTGATGGCAATCATTTTGATGGAGTAAATATTGAGAAAACGTCAGAAGATGTTATGGTGGTTGGCGGCTACTTGATTGCTACACAGTATGACATTCCATGGCGCAAGGATCTTTTTCATACGAACTGCCTATGGGCGGAAGCACAATGTATTGAATTTAAGCGCAAAGGTTATCGTGTTGTGGTGCCAAAGCAGGAAGAAGCATGGCTGCTTGTGAGCAAAAGTGAAGTAACGTATGACGAGGCAAGTCTTGAGATTTTTCTCGATACATACTCAAAGGATATTTATCCGCTGGTGTCAATCGTCATTCCTACTTATCAGCGACCACATTACTTCCGCCTTGCACTTGAGAGCGTGCTTGCACAGACATACCGCAATCTGGATATTTTTATCACGGATAATTCGCACAATAAAGAGACGGCGGATATGATGCAGCGTGACTTTTCAGATGATCCACGCATTCACTATGAACACCATCCAGAATTTGATTCAACTGGAAACTGGTTACGTGCACGTGCCTATGATAATCCTCATGCTAAGTATGTAAACTGGCTGATGGATGACGATCTCTTTTTACCAAGTAAGATTGGAACGATGATGGACTGCTTTTTTGCAAATCCTGACCTTTCGATTGTAACGTCTTACCGTAGACTTATCGATGCACATGGAGTAAATCTTCCTGATTTTCCGTTTTCGCGTCCCGTTGCAAGTCAAAATGTGAAGATTAATGGAGCATCAGCAGGCTGCTCGATATTGTTGAATCAGGTGAACTTTATTGGAGAGCCGACAACTGCATTGGTGCGGAAGTCGCTTCTTTTAGATGGTCATGATCTGGGTTGGACAGGAAGAGAAGGAAAATATCTCGTTTCTGATTTTCCGATGTGGCTGCGTCTATTAGAACATGGTAACTTGTTTTATTTGGTTGATCCACTGAGTTTATTTCGCTTTCATGATGGTAGTGATCAAATGAAGCCGATTAGCGAATTGGTTGGCTTCATCTGTTGGGCGTTGATGATTCAAGAGGCAGTGAATCGAAAGGTTTATCTAAAGAATAAGGAAGATCGCCAGAAAGCAATCCTCCTTTGGCTAAATCGTGCAACGCGGAGACTGCGCTCCTTTTTTGATATGGATATGCGTGATTCGCAGGAGTTGTGTGATTTTTTGGATGTAATTTCTGCTATGACACAAGCATTAGGAGAAGACGGACCTATAGCCTTTGATATTGATACGACGCTGCATAGAATGGGGAAATATAAGAATAAAGATAATACCTAAATAAGCTCGAAATATCTGTCTCGTCAACAATCTTGTAAGTTATATAAAATAAAGAAAGGACAAACTTATGCAGATTTCACTTGAAATGGCTGTGCCGATTATAGAACGTTCCATTCTTTTTGATGAACATTGGTATCGCAAGATGTATCGACTTGATACGCAAACAAATGCGGCAGAACATTATCTAATGGAAGGATACAAAAAAGGATGGAATCCATCTAAGTACTTTTCAACGGAAGAATATTTCTTAGAGAATCCGGATGTCCGTTGGGGGGGATACCTCCTTTACTACATTATGAAGTTATTGGTCATCGTGCGGGACGTTATAGTGAACATATCCCCAAGGGAATTTTACAAAGGTATCGAAAATGTGCTTGTTGCGGTAATTATGTTTCAAGGTATTTTCCATTGCCTTCGTATTTTATCGAAGAAGGTCGTAAATATGGCGCTAAGTCGTGGAAGTCTGAGATGGTGAATATGTCAGATTACTCTTGTCCATGGTGTGGTAGTGCTGATCGTGAACGTGCTTATGCTATCTGGATGAAACGCGAATTAGGGGGGAAATTCTCCGGTAATATTCTCGATATCGCGCCTGCTCCAACGCTGTCGCGTTTCATTCATGAGAATTTCCCAAAAGCCGATTATAAGACGGCAGATCTCTATATGAAAGATGTGGATTATCATATGGACATCATGGATATGAATTGCCTAGAGAATGAAAGTATTGATTTCTTTATTTGTTCACACGTTTTGGAACATGTATGTGATGACCGAAAGGCAATGTGCGAACTACATCGGGTATTGAAAAAAACAGGCTGTGGCATTCTTGTCGTACCGATAGATCTTAACCAGCTGAAAATCGACGAAGATCCTGATTGTACGGATGTTGGTGAACGGTGGCGGCGTTTTGGTCAAAATGATCATGTGCGAAAATATAGTCGAGAAGGTTATCTTAACCGATTAAAGGAAGCAGGCTTTCGTGTACTTCAGTATCAAAAGGAATATTTTGGAACCCAGGCAATGTATGAGAACGCGCTGACAGAAACAGCAACGGTGTACATTGTTGCAAAACAGGAATGAAGGTGTAGATAAGCATGAGTATTATGGTGACGCGGTCATCTATGCCGCCGATAGAAGAATACATAGAAGAGATAAAGGATATTTGGCAGTCGCGTTGGCTGACGAACATGGGGCAAAAGCATCAGGCACTGCAGGCAGCTCTCCGGGATTATATGCGAATAGAAAATGTTGAGCTCCTCGTCAACGGACATATGGCTTTAGAACTCACTCTTCAGGCGATGAACCTAACAGGCGAAGTCATCACGACACCGTTTACTTTTGCTTCGACAACGCATGCCATTGTGCGAAATGGACTTATGCCTGTTTTCTGTGATATCAATGCAGAAAACTATACAATGAACATAGAAAAAATTGAGCGACTGATTACAGATCGAACCTCTGCCATTCTGCCTGTACACGTTTACGGAAACATTTGCGCTGTGGAGGGAATTCAACGTATTGCAGATAAATATGGTCTGAAGGTTATTTATGACGCTGCACATACTTTCGGCGAGACATATAAGGGGCGTGCCATTTCGGATTACGGCGATGCTTCCTGTCTGAGTTTTCATGCAACGAAAGTTTTCCATACCATCGAGGGGGGAGCTGTCGTTTACCATGATATGGAACTCGGACAAAAGCTCTCTGACTTAAAGAACTTTGGCATACACGATGCAGAGCATGTCGAGGCAGTCGGCGCGAATGCAAAGCTGAACGAGTTCGCCGCTGCAATGGGGCTTTGCAATCTGCGCCATCTGGAAGAGGAGATTGCAAAGCGAAAGCGTGTAGTTTTGTATTATCGGAAGTATCTGGAGGGCGTGGAGGGCATACGTCTCTGCAAACCACAAAAAGATGTGACTCCGAATTATGCCTATTTTCCGATAGTTGTTGATGAAAAAATTTTCGGAAAATCGCGCAATGAAGTATTTGCAACGCTTGCTGAGAACGGTGTCATGGCACGGAAATATTTTTTCCCGCTTACAAGCACATTTGATTGCTTCCATGGAAAATACAGTACTGATGAAACGCCTGTTGCAAGATACATAGCAAACCGCGTGCTTGCATTGCCGCTTTATGCAGAATTATTGAAGGAAGATGTAGAGCGAATTTGTGATATCATAATCAATATAAACTCGTAAAGTCGATGTAAGTCGGTTTGTCAATATAATATTCTTCGTATTTGATAGGTAGGAGCAGATGGATGCATTAAAGATCGGACGCAGTATTGCCTTTCTTCGAAAACGCTATCATATGACACAGCGCCAGCTTGCAAGCTATCTTCACATAAGTGACAAAGCGGTTTCTAAATGGGAGCGTGGACTTGCGATACCGGATGTTTCACTTTGGGGTAAATTGTCTATAATCTTGGATACGGATATAGAGAGCATCTTAGAGGGAAATATCTCGAGTTTTGATGTACGTTGGAATGGTGTACTGGAAATGGATTATCCACAAGGAGTGGAAGCATCAACCCTTTTATACGATAAACCGGCAGTTTACTTGCAGCTCTCGTATTTTATGCTAGCAGGTATAACGGATATAAGGATTCGAGGGAAGGATTCTGATGTTGGGTGGGCAAAGACGTATCTTAAAGATGGAAAACCATTAGGAATAAAACTCTGCTATGAGGATAAAAAGGATAGGGAAGAAAACATAGCGGGAATAATGCGTGTACATGGCCTGTCCTTCCTATATGGGAAGGATCTAACAAAATCATTTCGGCGGATACTCTACGGAGAACAGTTTTCTTATATGCTGGAAAATCATAAGGGAGTCCCGTTGGGAATTCAATTTAATCGAGGGAGGAATGTGTATGAAATGACTAAATTGAGATTAGATCGAGGCATTCTGGCTTTTCCTATACAATCCTATCAGGATCTTTTCACTGCGGCTAATATGATCCAGCTCATACAGCAATCTATGCATGAAAATGTTTATTCTTTATCTGAAATCGCATATCGTCGTGGCTTGATATGTGAGATGAAATAAATAGTAAACTACACGTCGGTTGTCAAGTGTGATATGTTGAATGATAATAAAAATATAAGAGGAATTGTAAGCGTATGCGCATTGCATATAGGCAGTTTTTCGTAAGAGGGAAGATATTTTAGCAATGGGGAGGGACAAGAGAGCCACTTTAGTGTGGAAGGGGAAGAATCTAATTCGCCCGGAATTAGTATTATATCCTATTCCTAAATAGATTTAATATATTATTAAATAAGATGAAAATAAGAAAAAAATCCACGAAGCACTTGCTTATTATAGGTATAGGCGGCTTCGCGCGTGAAGTGTTTTGGCACGCGCATGATTCAATCGGATATGGAACGGAGTGGGATATCAAGGGATTTCTCGACGGCGATGTGAAGCTGGAGGCGCAGGAGTATGAAAAACTCGCCGCGCCGCTCTTAGGGGATGTCGATACCTATGCGATTGAATCCGATGATTGTTTTATCTGTGCCATTGGCAGTCCGAATGTAAAAGAAAAACTCGTCCGAAAGATTTTGCAGCGTGGCGGCGAATTTATAAACGTGATACATCGTACCGCGATCGTCCATCCGACGGTGCAGATGGGACGGGGAAATATTTTATGCCCGCTCGTACATATCTTGGATCATGCAAAGGTGGGCAGCTTCGTGACTTTCAATGGACGTTCTGGCATGGGACATGATGCGCAAGTCGGGGATTACAGCAGTCTGATGTCAGGAATAGACATCACCGGATATGTACGTGTCGGAAAGCGAACGTTCTGGGGGAGCGGTTCCAGGGCCGTTCCGCATAGCCGCATTGATGATGATGCAGTCATAGGTGTTGCGAGCGTCGTGTTCAAGCATGTCAAGTCGGGAATGAAAGTATTCGGCGTCCCTGCAATGCCGATCGAATGAGGAGGATTTTTATGAACGAACAGGATTTTTTGGATGATTTGATGGATTTGATGGATACAGAGGATAAAATCACGATGGAAACACGTCTTTCTGATGTGGAGGAATGGGATTCTCTCAGCCACGTCGCCTTTATGGCACTTGTTGCAACGAAGGCAAGCGGGAAGGTTGCGCCGACGGACGTGAAGACAGCGCAGACCGTGCGCGATCTCTACCATCTGCTTTACGGAGTAAAACGATGATTGGACTTCTGGAAGATGTAGGCATCGAGGCGATGACGGCGACTACATCCCAAAACCGTGTGCCGGTGGAAGTGGTTCTGAAAGACTTGATGCCGCTGAAAAAGGCAAGACGTCTGGCACGTGGGACGGGGATTGACGCGCTGAGCCTTGCACCGCCTGACGTCTGCACGTCGGATTTATGCTTTGAGAGCGCGAGCAGATTGCTCGCGGAAATCGATCGAAACGAAATCGGCGCACTTGTATTTATCTCCCAGACGGCGGATTATCTGTCGCCTGCGACGAGCTACTGCCTGCAGGAACGGCTCGGCCTTACGCATGATATTTTGGCATTCGATGTCAATCTCGGTTGCTCGGGCTTTTGCTATGGTATTTTTCTGGCAGGGACGCTTCTGCCCGCACTCGGTGGGCGAAAGGTTCTTCTTCTCTGCGGGGATACGTCAAGCCGAAACGCATCTTCAGATGCGTCTGCCATGCGCTCGATTGCAGGGGATGCAGGGTCGGCCGCCATCGTCGCACCACAGATCGGCAATGCGCTTTACTATCACATGGAGAGCTTTGGCGAAATGGCGGATTACCTTCTCATTGAGCGCGGCGGCAGCCGCGCGCCCCGTATCGCAGATGAGAACGGGCTTGCCCTGCACGAGGGGAACTACGTCGTCATGGATGGCATGGGGGTCATGAATTTCACGATTGACGAGGTGCCGCGAAATATCCATGCTCTGCTGGATTTTGCAAGGGTGGACTGTGCCGTGCTCGACCGTGTATTGCTTCATCAAGCGAATGCGATGATTGTTCGGACGCTCGCCTCGAAGATCGGTGTGGCGGAAGATCGGGTGCCGTTTATGAGCAGCCAGATCGGCAATACGAGCTCGGCGTCCATCCCCGTATGCCTTGCGGAGATGGCGCGTACGGGGCAGTATGCAGGCGGCAAGTTCCTCCTTTCTGGCTTTGGGGTCGGCATGTCCATCGCGTCCTTGCTGATGGATTTTTCGCAGGTGCGGGTATTGGGGACGTGTGACTTATGAGCGATTTGCAATTGGATTTCAGCGGGAAGCGATTCGTCGTGGTCGGTGCTTCCTCCGGGATTGGGCGGCAGATTGCACGAGAGCTCGCCGCAAGCGGTGCAGACGTTCTCGCCATTGCGCGAAACAAAGAACGGTTGGAGGCACTGGAGCAGGAATCGGAGCATATTCAAGCGGCATCGCTTGATGTGCTCAATGCGTCGACAGAGGACTGGGCGGAGTTGCTGTCAAGCGATGTGCAGGCACATGGAAAGTTTCATGGCGCGGTCTATACGGCAGGCATATCAGGCGCAACGCCACTGCGGCATTTTGATGAGGCATTTGCCCGTCGTATTATGGAAACAAGTTTTTGGGGCGCGATACGCGCGCTTCAGGTTATGACGAAAAAAAGGATTTCCCAGGAAGGTGCTGCGTTTCTCCTCTTTTCCTCCGTGGCAGGTCATACGGGAGAAAAAGGGCTTTTTGCCTATGCGGCTGCAAAGGCGGCCGTCATGGCAGGGGTGAAGTCGCTTGCACATGATTTAGCCAAAGATCGGAAACGAATCAATAGCATCAGTCCCGGCTATGTGCGAACTGGAATGACAATCCAATCCGAGGAAGATATGGGGACGCCCGCAAATGTCGTAAGAGGACATCTCTTCGGCATCGGCAAACCGCAGGATGTGGCGGGCATGGTGCTCTTTCTTTTGAGTGACCGCGCATCCTGGATTACGGGAGAGGACTTCATTGTCGATGGCGGTTATATGCGCGGGGCGTGGAATTGATAGAAAGGGTTGAGTTATGCCGATTGCAAGAATCGCAGCACTTTCTGCGGCCATACCAAAAGAGCAAGTCGATGTCCTGAACCTCGGCTTTGACGCGGAGATGACAAAGCGGACGATGCGCTTGACGGGCGTGCGTGCCGTACGCTATGCGCCAAAGGACAAGACGGCGGCAGACTACTGCCTGCGCGCGGCGCAGGAAATCTTCGATCAGACACAGGTGCGTCCCTGCGACGTGGACGGCATCATCTTTGTGACGCCGCATCCCGATTACGTGTACCCCGGCAACAGCAGCATCGTGCAGAGTGCGCTCGGAATTCCCAAGAAATGCTGTGCGCTCGATGTCAACCATTCCTGTACGGGGATGGTCTACGGCATTTACCTTGCCGATCTCCTCGTGTGCGCTGGAGACTGCAAAACGGTTCTCGTCTGCTGCGGCGATACGGCATCGCATCACCTGAACGCGCAGGATCGCGCCCTGCGCATGGTCGTCGGCGATGGCGGAGCGGCGGCACTCGTGCAGGGAGACGGCGCGGAAGCCATGCACTACGCGTTTTATCACGATGGCGTGGGGCTAAAGAGCCTTTATACGCCGGCCGGGGGCGAGCGGATGCCGCGTGAGCGAGGTGTGACGGACGTGCCGAAGACGGATGCGGAGGAGAACGTCCGCACGCTTGAGGATGAGTACATGGACGGCATGGAGGTCATGCGGTTCGTCATGAACGAGGTACCGCCGCGCATCGATGCGGTGCTCGCGGCGAGCGGATGGGCGAAGGACGAAGTGGACGTCTACGCCCTTCATCAGGCGAATGCATTCATCGTCAAGAGCCTGGTGCGCGCCATGAAGCTCGCAAAGGAGAACGTGCCGTTTGATGCGGCCGAGACCGGCAACATCGGAGGCGCGTCGCTCGCCCTTGCTCTCTGCCATGCGGCAGCAAAGAGACATGCGCCCCTTTCGCGCGCGGTGCTGGCGGGGTTCGGGGCGGGGCTTTCCGTTGCGGCCATGACGGCAGACCTTGCGGAGACAAAAGTGATTCAAGCCGCTTTGCTATGAGGGGAGAAACGATATGCTGCAGATACCCGTGTATGAACGAAACGCACAGCATCATATTTATGAAGATATACAAAACGATGGACGGCCTATCGTGATATATGGGGCTGGAGAGGTTGCCGGTCTCGTTGCAAGACGGCTGCAAAAGCATGGGCTTTGCCCGCATGCCTTTGCGGTAGATCGCGCGTATTATCGAAGTGGACAGAAAATCGATGAAGTACCGGTTTGCTGCTATGAAGAGCTACAAACCCACGCGAATGATTATATCTTCTTGCTCGGCATAGGACAGCCGGAAGCTCGCGTCCGTGCGTTTTTTGAAGATGGACAACGCTGCGGGGGAGGGAGACTATCCATCAATACGCCTTATGGGGAATTCGCGCCGATGAATCGTACCTTCTTGGAACAGCATCAAGAGGCGCTGCAGGAGACGTACGCTTGGTTGTCCGACGCTCTATCGAAGCAGACCATGCAAGCCTATCTGAATTTGAAACTGAGCGGGGATTTGCGATTTAATTTTGATGTGTTCCGAGCCGATCAATATTTTAACGCACTGACGGAGTCCTTAAAGGGCGGACTGTTCGTGGACTGCGGTGCATTCACAGGGGACACGGCAGAAGCCTTTGTCCGATGGTCTGGCGGCACGTGCAGCAAGATCATTGCGCTTGAGCCCGATGCCGAAAACTATAAAGCACTTCGAATGCGAACCGATGCGCTTGCGTGCCCTGTGGACACCTATCCGTTTGGCGCATGGTCCCAAAAGGATGTGCTTCGGTTTCAAGGTGAGGCGGGGAGCTCTTCGACACTCGGAGAGGCGGGAATGATTGAGGTTCCGGTCGAGGCACTCGACAACCTGATCCAGCAGGATGTGGACTTTATCAAAATGGACATAGAGGGCGCGGAGATGGAGGCACTTTCTGGTGCACAGGAAACGATACGTCGCTGCCACCCTGCGCTTGCCATTGCCGCTTACCACAAGGCAGAGGATCTTATCACCATACCGCAGTATATCAAGACGATTGAGACAGAGGATGTAACGTATCGGTTTTTCTTGCGAAAGCATCATGTAGCCGATGAACTGGAACTGGATTTGTATGCACTGCCAGAGCGGCAATGAGGAGGAAAACACATGGAGGATGCAGCCGAAAGACTGACGCATATTGACGCCTATCAGATTCAGCAGTACCAGCAGAACCGCTACCCGCTGCTTTTCGTCGACGAGATTGAGGAGGCCGTGCCGGGGAAGTCGGCGGAGGGGTATAAGAATTTCACCTACAACGAGTGGTTTTTCCCCGCGCATTTTGCCGATGAACCGAACGTGCCGGGGTTCGTGCAGATCGAGGTGCTCACGCAGGTATTTCTGATGACGTTCCTGACGCTTCCCGAATACAAGGGGAAGAAGACGGGTTTCATTGAGGTGAAGAGCCGTTTCCGCAGGAAGATCGTGCCGGGCAACCGGCTCGACGTCGAGGCGGAGCTGCATAGCTTCAAGCGCGGCCTTGCGAAGGGCGTTTCAAAAGGTTACGTGAAGGGGGAGATCGCGTGCCAGGCAGAGCTTCAGATTGCGATTCCCGACGTCATGGCCGCATTTCGCCCGGCGGCTCGGAAGTAGGAGCGAATTGGAGTGCTCATGTGGCGCATCAAGCTGAAAGAACGGTGCGTTCGAAAAGCAAATTCAGCCAGCAGGGAGGAACCGATGTGGAGCGCGTAGCGGATTACATCATGCAGCGGCTCGTCGAGGCGGGCGTCCGGCACGTTTTTCTCGTGACGGGAAGAGGGATTCTCTTTTTGACCGACGCCCTCGCGAAGGAGAAGCGGCTTACGCCGATCTCGACGTATCACGAGCAGGGCGCGGCGTATGCGGCGATGGCGTACGCGCAGGCGAAGGGCGGGGTGTCCGCCTGCCTCGTCTCGACGGGGTGCGCGGCGACGAACGCCGTTACGACGGCACTGTGCGCGTGGCAGGACAACGTGCCGATGGTGTTCCTTTCGGGTCAGCACATGCTCGCGGAGACGACGCGTTTTACGAAGCTGCCGATCCGCACGTACGGCTCGCAGGAGGCGGACATCGTCGGCATCGTGCGTCCCATCACGAAGTACGCCGCGATGCTGGAGCGCGCGGATGATGTTGGCAAGGTGCTTGACAAGGCGTTTGCGCTCGCGCAGACGGGACGCAAGGGCCCGGTTTGGATCGACGTGCCGCTCGACGTGCAGAACGCGCGCATCGAGCCGGACGCGCTGCCTCGCGGCGCGGCAATGGCGGCGAGTTTGCCGCCCGTTGCGCCTGCGGCTGTCAAGCGGATTGCCGATGACCTTGCCGCAGCGAAGCGGCCGCTCTTCCTCGTCGGCGGCGGCGTCCGCGCGGCAGGCGCGGAAACGCTGCTTGCCGAGGCCGTCACGCGCATGGACGTGCCGCTCGTCTTCACGCCAGCGGGCGCGGACGCCTACGGCAGCGCACACGCGCGTTCCATCGGCGCGGTCGGCAGCATCGGCGGCAGCCGTGCGGGCAACTTTGCCCTGCAGCACGCGGACTGCATCCTCGTGATCGGCACGAAGCTCTGCTCGCAGGTCACGGGGGTGGATTTTGATTCGTTCGCGCCCGGTGCGCGCATCAAAGTCGTCGATATTGACGCAGTCGAGCATACGAAGCGAGAGCCCGCCCACGAGGCGTTTCTCCATGCCGACGCAGCGGATTTTTTGCGGGTGCTGCTCGCGCAGGACTTGCCGCAGACAAGTGCCGCGTGGCGCGCGCAGTGTGCCCATTGGAAGGAGTCGCTTGCCGTCTCGGAGGAGATATTTGTAAAGGAGCTTGCGGAAGAGAACCAGCTCGATCTCTACGCGTTTTCCGATGCGCTCAGCGCGTGCCTTCCTCCCGATGCGGCAGTCATCACGGACGCGGGGCTGGAAGAACTCATCGTTCCCGCAGCCGTTCGCTTTGGGGCGGGGCAGCGCTGCCTTTTCCCCGCCGCGCAGGGGGCGATGGGCTATGCAGTTCCCGCCGCGCTCGGCGCGCATTTTGCGGGAAAGCCCCACATCGCCGTCGTCGTCGGCGATGGCTCCATCCTGATGAATATGCAGGAACTCTACATTCTTGCGGCGCATGGCGCTGCCGCGAAGATCTTCGTCATCAACAACGATATGTACGCCGTGATCCGCAAGCGCCAACGCGACCTGTTCCGCCAGCGTACCATCGGAAACGACCCGTCGGACGGCGTGCCTGCGCCGAACTTTTCCGCGATGGCGGGAAGCGTCGGCATCGGCTATGCGCGGATCGAAGGCACGAGGGAGCTTCCCGCCGCCATCGAAGCGGTGCTCCAGATGGAAGGGATGGTGCTCTGCGAGGTCCTATGCACGCCCGATCAGAAATACCTGCATCGTTCTTACGGATTAAACGAAAAGCGACGGCTTGAATACCGCCCGTTCGACGATCTCTCGCCCTTTATGGAGCGGAAGCGGCTTAATCGCGAGCGGCAAATCGACGATTAAAAAAAGGGGGAGTGATTGCATGGCACGATGCGTGTTTCGCGACGGCACGGAAGTGGCAGACTACGGGCGGCCGTATGTCGTGGCAGAGGTCAACAGCAGCCACAATGGGAATGCAGGGACGGCGCGCCGGATGATCGACGCCGCCGCCGAAATCGGCTGCGACTGCGTGAAGTTCCAATCGTGGTCGGCAAAGAGTCTCTACTCGGCGACATACTACGCGGAAAATCCCATTGCGAAGCGCTTCGTCGACCGCTTCTCGCTCGCGCCCGAAGCGCTTGCCGAACTGGCAACGTACGCACGCGCGAAGGATCTCGCGTTTTCCTCGACGCCGTATTCGGAGGAGGAAGTCGATTTCCTCGTCGATACGTGCAGGGCGCCGTACCTGAAAATCGCTTCGATGGAGCTCGACAATCTCGATTTTCTCGCTTACATCGGGGCAAAGCGCGTGCCGCTCGTGCTCTCGACAGGCATGGGGACGATGGAGGAGATTCGGCGCGCCGTGAAGACGCTTGAGACGGCAGGCGCAGAGCAAATGGTGCTCCTGCACTGCGTTTCGATCTACCCGACGAAGGTCGAGACGATCAACCTGCGCAATATCCTCGGCCTGCGCAAGGCATTTCCGAAGTACCCAATCGGGTTTTCCGACCATACGGAAGGGGATGCGGCGTCCGTTGCTGCCGTCGCGCTCGGCGCGGCGCTCATTGAGAAGCACTTGACGCTCGACCATACGAAGGTCGGCATGGACAACGGCATGGCGACCGAGCCGGCGGCATTTTCCGCTCTCGTCGTAAAATGCCGCATGGTGCAGCAGGGGCTTGGCGCAGAAGAGCGCACGGTCTACGCGGAAGAGATGGAGCAGCGCAGGAAGATGCGGCGCAGTGTCATCTTTGCGCGTGACCTGCCCGCAGGCCATGTGCTCGCGCGCTCCGACCTCTATGCGAAGCGGCCGGGCACGGGGATCGCGCCGGATCGGATGGGCGCGCTCGTCGGAAAGACGCTCGCGCGCGCCGTACGGGCGGATACGCTTTTATGCAGGGAAGATATTTTGGAGGATTTAGACGCATGACGGATTTAGAGAAGTATACGAACGTATTCACGGAACTCTTCGCAAAGAGCGCGGACGAGGTCAAGAATCTCCACTATCAGGATATTCTCGAATGGGATTCCGTCGGGCACATGACGCTTATATCGAGCCTTGAAGAGGCGTTTGACATCATGATGGAGACGGACGACATCATCGACTTTGAGTCCTATGAAAAGGGCATCGAGATCCTGAAGAAGTATGGCGTATCCTTTGATGCCTGAGAAAAGACGGTTTTCGCGCTACGTTCTGCCGTTTATGGCTTCGAATATGTACGTTCTCGCCGAAGGAGAGGATGCGCTCGTCATTGACCCACAGCCATCGGAAGAGGCTTGCGCCGCGCTGCAGCGCACGGCGGCAGGACGCATCCTCGTCCTGCTCACACACGAGCATTTCGACCATACGTCGGGCGTCAATTTCTTTCGCCGCCATATCCCGTCCGTACGCGTGCTCGCGCATGCGGAAACGGCGCACCACATCGAAACGGCGCGCAACAACCGGCCGCTTGCCCTATTGAAGATGGTGGCCGAAGAGAATCGTGCGGAGATCATGGAGGCGTATCGTTCGTATCCGATGGAATCCATTTCCGTCGATGCGTATCTCGCGGACGGGCAGGAACTTTTGTGGCACGGTCATGTGATTGACGTTGTGGAAGTGCCGGGACACTCGCCCGGCAGCCTCCTTTTTTCGTTCGACGATGGGATGGTGTTCACGGGCGACTATCTGATCCCTCGGACGGCGGTCATCCTGCGCTATCCGGGCGGCTCGGAAGAGGCGTATGAACGCGTCACGCTTCCGAAGCTGAAGGCGATACCAAACGGGAGGCTCATCTTGCCGGGACATGGCGCACCGTACCGTTTCGACGGACGCGCAATGGATTGGAATCAAAGGAGGTGAAGACGATGGTATGGGATTTTTCGGCATTTGGCGCGCAAACAGCGCTTCTTTCGGAGACATGCACGATGACCTATCAAGAGCTCGGCGCATGGTCGGGGCAGATTGCCGCGCCTGTGCCGCCGCGCTCGCTCGTCTTTTTGCTGGCCCGCAATTCCCCTGCCGCGATTGCGGGCTATGTTGGTTTCCTGCAGCGCGGTGCCGTGCCCGTGATGCTCGATGCGGCGCTCGATGCGGAACTGCTCGCCGCGCTGCGGAGGGCGTATCGTCCGCGCTACGCATGGATCCCAGAAGAACGCGCAGCGGCGTTCGCCGAAGGAATCGAAGTCCTGCGGCAAGCGGGGTACGTGCTACTCGACCTGCAGGAGGAATCCATCCCCATGCACGAGGATCTCGCACTCCTGATGACAACGTCGGGATCGACGGGCAGCCCAAAACTCGTGCGGCAGAGCTACGAAAACCTTGCTGCCAATACGGCGTCCATTGTCGACTACCTGCACATTGGCGAGCGGGATCGCGCCGTGACGAATCTGCCGCTGCACTACGTCTACGGGCTGTCGGTGCTCAATACGCACCTCGCGGCAGGCGCGTCTGTCGTCGTGACGGAGCGGACGCTTTTTGACCGCGCATTTTGGCAGCTCGTGCGCGAGCGGGGCGTCACGAGCCTTGCCGGCGTGCCCTACACCTACGCGATGCTCAAGAGGCTTCGCTTCTTCCGCATGGATCTTCCCGCGCTTCATACCTTGACGCAGGCGGGCGGCAAGATCGACCCAGAGCTGCACGCGGAATTCGCGGAATTTGCCGCGCGCGAGGGCAAGTCGTTTGTCGTGATGTATGGCGCGGCGGAGGCGACGGCGCGCATGGGATACCTGCCAGCGGCGGACGCAGTCCGCAAGACGGGTGCGATGGGCATTGCCATTCCGGGCGGGCGCTTTGAACTCGTCGACGAAGCGGGCAGGGAAATCACGGAAACCAACACGGTCGGGGAACTCGTCTACTACGGCGCGAATGTCACGATGGGCTACGCGATGAGCGGCGCCGATCTCGCGCTCGGCGACACGCGCGGCGGGCGGTACGAAACGGGCGATTTGGCGAAGCGCGATGCGGACGGCTGCTACACGGTCGTCGGGCGCAAGCGCCGCTTCCTGAAGCTTTTCGGCAAGCGCACGAACCTGCAGGAAGTCGAGCATATCCTGCGCCGTCACTTCGGCGACATCGACGTCGCCTGTGCCGGCACCGACGATCACCTCTACGTGTTCGTGACGGATGGGGAACTTGCTGCCGAAATCGTACCGTTTCTGAGCGGGAAGCTCGGCGTTCATCATTCGGCGTTTGCGGTGAAGTGCATTGCGGCGATTCCGAAGAATCCTTCCGGAAAGACGGTCTATCGGGAATTGGAGCAGTATTATGACGTATGAGGAAGTCCTCGCCCTGCCGCCGTTCGGCGTGGCGCGTGAGGAAAAGCAGGCGATGCTGAAAGAGGAACTCCTGCATTTGACACAATACCATCAGGCGCACTGCGCGCCTTATGCGCGCATGATGGACACGGTCGGATTTTCGCCCGGGCGCGTAGGGCGGGCGGAGGACATCCCGTTTCTGCCCGTTCGCCTGTTCAAGGAAATGGAGCTTTGTAGCGTTACGAAGGAAGCCGTGTTCAAGACGATGACGTCGTCGGGCACGACGGGGCAGCAGATGTCGAAGATCTTCCTTGACCGCGAGACGGCGACAAATCAGCAGAAGACGCTCGTGCGCATCGTCTCCGACTGGACGGGCAAGAGCCGCATGCCCATGCTCATCATCGACTGCCCGTCCGTCGTCCGAAACCGCGCGATGTTTTCGGCGCGCGGCGCGGGCATCCTCGGGTTTTCGATCTTTGGGCGAAAGAAGCTCTATGCCCTGAATGATGCGATGGAGCTGCAGACGGACGCGATCCGCGCGTTCCTCGCCGAGCATGCGGGCGAGCGGATCCTCATCTTCGGCTTTACCTTTATGGTCTGGCAGCACTTCTGCAAGGCGCTGAAGGCGGCTGGCGAGAAGCTGCACCTCGAAGATGCCGTGCTCATACACGGCGGCGGCTGGAAGAAGCTCGCCGCTGAGGCCGTCTCGCCTGCGGCCTTTCGCGTGGCACTGCAGGAGGTTTGCGGCGCCCTTAAAGTCGCGGACTATTACGGCATGGTTGAGCAGACGGGCTGCATCTACCTCGAATGCGAGCAGGGCCACCTCCATGCGAGCACGTATTCTGACATAATCGTGCGCCGCGCGGCGGACTTTTCGCCCGCGCCGTTTGGCGAGCGCGGCATTTTGGAGGTCGTGTCCCTACTGCCGAAGTCGTATCCCGGACACGCGCTCCTCACGGAGGACGAGGGCGTCGTGCTCGGCGAGGACGACTGCTCGTGCGGGCGCAAGGGAAAGTATTTCAAGGTGCTCGGTCGGCTAAGGCACGCGGAACTAAGGGGGTGCAGCGATGCCTATGCAGCAGCATTCAAATGATCGAATGGACGCAGCGGACGTGACCTACGCGCTGGGGACGCAGGAGACCGAGGCGCAGTTGGCGGACGTGCATCCGCTTCCCATCTTCTCTAGGGAGGCGAAGGATTTTCTCGCGGCGCTCTCGGCGAAAATCCTGGCCGATGCGGAGGCAAGAGCATACCCCGACGTCGTGACACTTGGCTTCTGGTGCCGCCCCGCTGCCCTGCGACAGATGGAAGAACCCTATCAGGGGGAGCGCAATCGGCTCGGGTGCGGCGTTGTATTCCACATCGCGCCGTCGAACGTTGCGGTGAACTTCGCGTACTCGTGCCTTGCCGCACTTCTTGCGGGCAATGCGAGCATCGTGCGCTTGCCCACGAAGGATTTCCCGCAAGTACGTGTTCTCTGTCGTCTCTTTTCGGAAGTCTTGCAGGAATATCCCGCCCTCGTACCGTATTTTCTCTTTGTACGTTATGGGCATGAGGACGCGATCAATGCACGTTATTCCGGCCTCTGCCAGACGCGCGTCGTATGGGGCGGCGACGCGACGATTGAAGCCGTACGCCGTGCGCCGCTCGCGCCGCGTGCGCGTGAGATTCCCTTCGCCGACCGCCATTCGCTCGTCGTGATCGATGCGGACGCCTACCTTGCGGCAACGAATCATTCGCGCATCGCGCAGGATTTTTACAACGATACATATCTGAATGACCAAAACGCGTGCAGTGCGCCGCACTTCGTCGTATGGCTCGGCGCAGCGGCGCGCGTGGAGCGGTCGCAGGAGGTATTCTGGGGCGCACTGCACGCGCAGCTTGCGGCGCGCTATACGCTGCAGCCTGTGCAGGCCGTCACAAAGCTCACGGCACTCTATCGGCTCGGCGCGCGCACGGCGGCGCGCAAGGTAGCGATGCCCGACAACCTCATCACGCGCATGCGCGTGCGTGCGCTTACGGAGGAGCTTCCCGCCTGCAAGGTCGGCAGCGGCTTTTTCATCGAGTACGCGGCAGAGGATCCCGCGGCGATTCGCCCACTCTGCACGCGCGCCTGTCAGACGCTTTCGTACTACGGCGTACCGAAAGAGACACTATTGACGGCCGTTCTTTCGATGCGCCCCGTTGGCGTCGACCGTATCGTGCCCATGGGACGCACGATGGACTTTGCGCTCGTCTGGGATGGTATGGATCTCGTGCGGGCGATGAGTCGTGTCATTTCTCTCGTTTGAATGTGGCTATGGCAATAAAAGTACTCGTGCTCCTAGGCGGTGATTTGGATGAAGAGCTTATGCCGCGATATCAGCAGGCGGAAGCAGCAGACATGCTTTCTATTGTAGGTTATGCAAGGCTGACCGAGCATGGACTTGCGATTGATGGTATGACGGGGCATGTCGAAGTGAATCGCGTGTTTCTTTCATGTTCCAAACTCTTTGTCATGTTGCAGGGTTTGCAGCATTATGCGCCAGAGATTCCACGCACGGCAATGCTCGATGGGCGTATTTTCCGTATGCCGGGGCTTGACGTGCCACGTCTTTTTGCAGAAAATATAGGGTATGCACCGCTTGCAGCCAATCCGATTGATCGAGAAGAAAATTTTTCAGATTTGACACGATCCGAGATACCGCGTATCTGGTCATACGGACAACGAAAGGTATCAGTAGGGGTGAAGAGTTATTTTAGTGGGTACATTGAATGGGGTTATAGAGGCTCGGCACAGGAAATTCGCATTGGAAACTATACGTCTTTTGGCGGACATGTTGTGTTTGAGATCGGCATGAACAATCAACACGATTATCATCGTGTGACAACGTATGATCCGGGGTGCATGGATTTTGATACAAATATATGGCCGTCTCTAAGATACAAAAGTTCTGGGAGGGGATACATGTCGGATCGGATGTATGGGTTGGACGTGGCAGCCGCCTAAAAGCGGCCGGTGACAGCGGCATTCTGACAATTGGCGATGGTGCTGTCATCGCTTCAGATAGTGTCGTCGTTAAGGATGTACCGCCTTATGCTATTGTAGGAGGAAATCCTGCGCGGATAATAAAATATCGTTTTCCAAAGCCTGTCATTCGGGCACTTTTAGAACTGCGTTGGTGGGACTGGTCTTTGGAGCATATATATGCGAATCTGAAGGCGTTGAATGATCCAATTGCGTTTTTGAAGAAACATGGGAAAGATATATCGATCTAAGACATAACTTTATAGATATCGTATTGCGGTACTTTTTCAGCGAGAAAATTTTTAGAAAAAGGGGACTGTTTTATGGACAACAGAAAGATTGCTGTTATTGCATAGTGTGGAGAAGCGGGATACTCTGCCATGCGGTCTTACTTGGGTGAAATTAATGTACCGCAGGGCTATGAGGTGGAGTTTATCGAGGTGCCATCTGGCGGAGCAGTTGCGGCTACCTATCAGCATGCCATGGAGACAAGTGATGCAAAATATAAGGTATACCTGTCATCTGGAAGTATCTTGCTGCGACCAAGCTTTTTTCACGACATGCTTCAGCTGTTCGTGCAGGATCCCTCAATAGGCGTCATGGGGCTAGTTGGTACAGAGCAACTTTCGACAACAGGAATGCTCGAAAATTCAGCCTTTCTCAAAGGCAAGTTCTTATTTTCTGATGGCAATCATTTTGATGGAGTAAATATTGAGAAAACGTCAGAAGATGTTATGGTGGTTGGCGGCTACTTGATTGCTACACAGTATGACATTCCATGGCGCAAGGATCTTTTTCATACGAACTGCCTATGGGCGGAAGCACAATGTATTGAATTTAAGCGCAAAGGTTATCGTGTTGTGGTGCCAAAGCAGGAAGAAGCATGGCTGCTTGTGAGCAAAAGTGAAGTAACGTATGACGAGGCAAGTCTTGAGATTTTTCTCGATACATACTCAAAGGATATTTATCCGCTGGTGTCAATCGTCATTCCTACTTATCAGCGACCACATTACTTCCGCCTTGCACTTGAGAGCGTGCTTGCACAGACATACCGCAATCTGGATATTTTTATCACGGATAATTCGCACAATAAAGAGACGGCGGATATGATGCAGCGTGATTTCTCAGATGATTCTCGCATTCACTATGAACACCATCCAGATTTTGATGCAACTGGTAACTGGTTACGTGCACGTGCCTATGATAATCCTCGTGCCCCTTACGTCAATTGGCTTATGGATGATGATTTGTTCCTACCAGATAAAATCGCTGTTATGGTAGACTACTTCTTCGCTAATCCAGATGTCAGTATTGTTACAACACGCCGTGAAGTTATAGATGCATATGGCAACAAGATGCCAGCAGATTATCCAGTTGCACGATTGCCTGTTTCTATACCAACAAAATTTGATGGAGAAGCTGTCGGGAGGGAACTTCTACTCAGCGAACAAAATTTTATTGGAGAACCGACCACAGCATTACTCAAGAAAAAATTCTTACTCAACGGTCATGATTTGGGATTTACGGGAGAAGAAGGTAAGTATCTTATATCGGATTTTCCCATGTGGCTTCGATTACTCAGTCATGGTCATATAATATATCTTCCGACACCGTTAAGTAAGTTTCGTGTGCATGAAGGAAATGAACAATCAACACATAGGTCTTATATATGGTGTCGCATCGGATGGGCTCTTGCTATTCGGGCGGCGATTGAACGCGATGTATTCCTCTGTGATTTAGACACACGTCAAAAGGCCATTGCAGAATGGTTGAATATAACGAAGCCGTACATTCAGTGGGCAAAGACGACTCAGGAAGTGCAGGCGGAGGAGGCCTTTCCTGATCTGCTGCGTGTTTTTGCAGGGATGAAAGAGGCACTTAACAAGGAATGTCATATCGATTTTGATATTGATACGACACTTAACCGCTCTTCTGGTGAATAGCAGAACACGGAGGTAAGATTGAAGGTTGCTTTTATGACGCTTGGCTGCAAGGTCAATCAATTCGAGACTGAAACGATGGAAGGGCTTTTTAAGAAGAAAGGGCATGAAGTTGTTCCTTTTCGTGAGCAGGCGGATGCTTATGTCATCAATACCTGCTCTGTGACGAGTCTCGGCGACCGCAAAAGCCGCCAGATCATCCGCCGTGCACACAGGAAAAACCCGCATGCGATTCTCGCTGTCTGCGGCTGTTATGCGCAGGTCGCACCGAAAGAGATAGAAGCCATCGAGGGTGTCCGCGTTGTTCTCGGTACAAAGGATCGCGCGAAAATTGTCGAATACGTCGAAGAAGCAATGCAAAAAGAGAAAAAAGAAATTCACGTTGAAAATGTCATGCAGGGGGATTCTTTTGAAGATATTCCCATCTATGACAGTCCCACGCGTACACGTGCTTTCCTAAAGATTGAGGACGGCTGTGAGAATTTCTGCTCTTATTGTATCATTCCATATGCTCGCGGTCCGGTAAAGTCCCGCCTCCCTAAACACGTCAGGCGTGAAGCGAAAAAGCTCGTCCATCTGGGTTTCAAGGAAATCGTTCTTACCGGTATTCATCTCGGTGCCTATGGCCGTGATTTAGCGGGGGACTTCACTCTTGCCGATGCCTGTCGCGCTGTTCTTTCTGTTTCTGGCTTAAAACGCCTTCGTCTGGGGTCCTTGGAGTCCATTGAGCTGACACCGGATCTCTTTCAAATCTTCCGCGAAGATGATCGCTTTTGCAAGCATCTTCATCTGCCGCTGCAAGCCGGCTGTGATCATGTCCTTCGCGATATGAATCGTCACTATGATACGGCAGATTTCGCAAAGCTCATCCAAAAAGTTGAGCAGGAAGTTCCAGGTGTTGCAATTTCAACGGATATCATTGTCGGTTTTCCGGGAGAGTCCGAAAAAGACTTTGCCGCAGCGCTTGCCTTTGTCCGTACGATGAATTTTTCCCGCATGCACGTCTTTCCTTATTCAAAGCGGGAAGGTACACCCGCTGCAAGGCGAAAAGATCAAGTGCCGGACACAGAAAAAAAGGATCGTGTACATCGGATGCAGGCACTTGCGGCGGAGAAGACAAAGGCATATGAAAAGAGCTTTTTGGGAAAGACCATGTGTGTCCTCTTTGAGACGGAAAGAGACGGTATTACCGATGGACTGACGGATAATTACATTCGTGTCTATACGGATGCAAAAGTCGCGACAAGCGAAATCTATGCGATGAAACTTGAACGAGCATACAAAGATGGCTTGTGGGGCGTACCAGCCAGTAGGTAAGCAGTATATTTTATTAACATTGTAAAATTTCGCTTTGAGATTTTACATTCAGCATTTGTTCGCCAAGTGAATATAAGGGGAGAAAGGGCGGACAAATGCTGAATTTTGTAGTATTATATAAGGAAAAGAAAGGAGAAAGGTATGTCGGATTGTATTTTTTGCAAGATTGCGTCAAAGGAGATTCCGGCGAATCTTGTCTATGAAGACGAGGCGGTCGTAGCCTTCAAAGATCTAGAGCCGCAAGCACCGGCACATGTACTCGTCATCCCCAAAAAGCATGTGGAGAGTGTGTTGGCTTTAACAGAGGCGGATAAGATGCTTTCTGCGCACATTCTTGTCGATGTGATCCCAAAGCTTGCGAAGGATCTGGGCATTGCAGAAAAAGGCTTTCGCCTAGTGGCAAATACGGGCGAGGAGGGCGGACAGACAGTGAAGCACCTGCATTTTCACATCCTCGGTGGACGCTCTATGCAGTGGCCGCCGGGCTGATTCCTTGCGTAAATTCCTTGGACATCGGGTGAAAAGTGTGCTGTTCCGTGTATAATTTCAGAAATTGTCAAACAAAAGAAGGAATTCGAAGGCTTTATGGCGAAATAATCTCATGAACGCAGAGAAGTGCAGAGGAATCCTTCATGTGCGATGATTCTTCCCACTTTTGTTGGAAATATTAGTGCTTCCAGGCTGATTTATGCATAGGGAGGGTTTTACTATGGCAACGATAAAGAAAATCCTGGTTCCTGTCGACGGTTCCATCAACGGCTGCAAAGCGGTGGATGAGGCGATCTTTGTTGCGGGCAAGTGCAAAGCAGATCTTGATTTCGTCTATGTGGCGAGCAACATCAACAAGGATATTCCAAGTCATATCGTTTTTGACCGCATCTGGGAGAAGATTCCTGCGGATCAGAAAGCGACAAAGCATGTCGAAACGGGCAACATCGCTCAGGCCATTTTGAAGACGGCAGAAGCAGAAAGTGCCGATATGATCGTCATGGGCAGCCGTGGTCTTGGGCTTTTTAAGGGCGCACTGATTGGCAGCGTCAGTCAGAAGGTCGTCGAAGAATCGAAAATTCCGGTCATGGTGGTTAAGTAATCGGATGGTCATCATTTATTAACGAGTATCGCGTCCTCTATGTGCTCTGCTTTGGGTCATTGGGGGCGTTTCTTTATAGCAACAATGGGGGCAGGTGTTGCAGCAGCAATTTGAATCACGGGAAATTTTAACCGAAAAAGAGGTTACTTTGTATCTATTTGCTGTGGAAATATGTTTTGAAATGTGATAAAATTATAATTATGTAGTATTGGATTTCAAAGTCTCTTTGAAATCATTTTGTGTAATTATCGTGGGAGGACAAATAAATGAACCTTAATAATCGTCCCGAAGATGTCGCAGCGCTTTCTGAGAAACATCAGAAGTACTTCCATGCCATTCGCACGCGCATTCCTGACGCCCGTGTCATCACGGATCCGGTTCGCCGCTATGCCTATGGTGTCGACGCCAGTCTTTATAGCATCACCCCGCAGATCGTCGTTCGCGCACGCAATATCGACGAGGTTTCCTTCTTGGTTAAGGAAGCACACAAGGCACAGGTTCCTGTAACCTTCCGTGCAGCGGGTACAAGTCTTTGCGGTCAGGCACTTACCGACTCTGTACTCATCGTAATGACAGAAGGTTGGCACGATTACTCCATCAAAGACAATGGCGATACGATCACGCTTGAACCGGGCATCATCGGCGCGAATGCCAATGTCTATCTGAAGCCATACCAGCGCAAGATCGGTCCGGATCCAGCATCCATCAAGCATGCGATGATCGGCGGTATCTGCGCGAATAATGCATCGGGTATGTGCTGCGGCACATCCGACAACAGCTACAAGACGATCAAGGATGTCAAACTCGTCTTTGCCGACGGCTCTATCCTCGACACAGCGGATGCATCGAGCGTTAAGACGTGGTCCAGTGAGCATCAGGATATCATCCATGAACTAGAAGCTATCCGCGATGAAATTGCGGCGGACAGCGAGTTGCATGATCTCATCGCACACAAGTTCAAAATTAAGAATACGACGGGTTACAGCTTGAATTCCTTTATTGACTTCAAGGATCCGATCGATATCTTAAAGCATGTCATCGTCGGTTCAGAGGGTACGCTGGCACAGATTTCGGAAGTCACCTACCGTACCGTCGTCGATGCAAAGTACAAGGCGTCGGCTCTCATCTATTTCCCGACGCTTGGCGAATCCTGTCGTGCGGTTCATGATCTTTCTCGTCCGCTGGTTGCTGCCGGTGAGCTTCTCGACCGTGCATCGCTCCGTTCCATGGAGGATGATCCTTCTGTTCCAGCTTTCATCCGAGATCTTCCGGACGGTGCAGCTGCCATTCTTGTCGAGACGCGTGCAGATGATCATGAAACTCTTCAGAAGCGCATCAAGGGAATTCGTGAAGTCGTCGAAAAGTACGAACTTCTTCGTCCGATTGAGTTTACGGAAGATCCGGCTGTCTACAATACGTACTGGGCTATCCGTTCGGGCATCTTCCCGGCAGTTGGCGGTGTTCGCGAGGTCGGTTCCACCGTCATCATCGAGGACGTTGCCTTTCAGCGTGACGACCTTGCTGACGGTGTCGAGGCACTTCGCAAGTGCATGGATGAGGACGGCTATAAAGAAGGCATCATCTACGGTCACGTCCTTGACGGCAACGTTCACTTCGTCATCACGCAGAACTTTGGTGAAGACGATGGCAAGGGGCAGTATCAGCGCTTTATCGAAGATGTCTGTAAGCTCGTCGCAGCGGACTTCAAGGGTTCTTTGAAAGCAGAGCACGGTACGGGTCGCAATATGGCACCGTTTGTCGAAATGGAATGGGGTAAAAAGGCCTATGCGCTCATGAAGCGCCTCAAGAAGGCATTCGACCCAGAAACGCTTCTGAATCCGGACGTCATCATCACAGAAAACGGTCTCCTCTTCATGGAGAACATCAAGTCGATGTATCCGGTTCACGAAATCGTCGACCGCTGCATCGAGTGCGGGTACTGTCAGGTCATGTGCCCGAGCCTCAATTTCTCGTTCTCTCCGCGTCAGCGTACGGCCGTTCAGCGTGAGATATCGCGCCTTCGTGCAACGGGTGAGAATCCAAAGCTTTTGAAGCGCTTCGAAGAAGAGTATGAGTTCCTTGGCGATGAGACCTGTGCTGTCGATGGTCTTTGCATGACGACTTGCCCGCTCTCCATCAATACGGGCAACTTTACCCGCCAGCTTCGCCACAGCCATGTGACACCTGGCAAGCTCAGCGGTGCAGAAAAGATCGGCAACAACTTCTCGACGGTTTCCAGTTTTATGCGTCTCGGTCTTACAGGAGCAAACGTCGCACACAGTGTGTTGGGGTCTTCTGTCATGGGCTGGGTCACGAAGAAGGCACACGAAGTCTCCGGCGGTAAGATTCCTCTCTGGACGACTTGGATGCCAAAGAGCGGTCAGCTCCCGCGCAAGCCGCATAACACGGGTACTCGTCCGAAAATCGTTTACTTCCCAAGCTGCACGACCCGCATGATGGGACCGGCAAAGGGCGATTATGATGAGCGTCATTTGAGCTCTGTCATGCTCGATCTCTGTGAGCGCGCAGGTTATGATGTCGTCATCCCGAAGGATTTGGCAAAGTATTGCTGCGGCATGCCATTTGAGTCCGAAGGCGTTTTCGAAGTGGCGGACAAGCTGGCAAAAGACCTCGAGAAATGCCTGCTCGAAACGAGCAACAACGGCGAACTTCCGATTCTCTGTGATATGAGTCCCTGCACCTATCGTATGCAGCATACCATGGATGAACGCCTTAAGATCTATGACACGGTTGCCTTTATTCATAAGTTCATCATCGATAAGCTGGACATTCACAAGGTTGATCGCACGGTCATGGTTCATGTCACCTGCTCGGCGGTCAAGATGGGGCTTACAGAGCAGTTCCGTGAGATTGCGGAAAAGTGCGCAACGAAGGTTGTCATTCCTATCGACGTTCACTGCTGCGCTTTCTCCGGCGACAAGGGCTTTGCACTTCCGGAGCTCAATCGTACGGCGCTCGAGCATCTGAACGAAGCGATTCCGGCAGACTGTGACCATGGCTACTCGAACAGCCGCACCTGCGAAATCGGTCTTTCGGCAAAGAGCGGCTTCCCGTACCAGTCGATCGCTTACCTTGTCGATGAGTGCTCGAGGTAACTTTGTGCAGAAGTTTAAAAATAGGTATTGACATTTTTATCATAAGACACTATTATTGATACCATAAATTGAGGCAATGAAGCCCTGCGAATTGACATTTGATTTGCAGGGCTTTTCTGTTTATACGCCTTTCGTGGTACGGATACATACGTCATCGTGAAAGGGACATGCTGGTAAATTTTATATTTCTATAGACAATGGCGTCCGTAGGCTTTTCCTTTTTGAAAGGAGGGAGAGTCTGTGGGCATTTTTGTTTTATGGAAGAAACTCATTAGGTAGGAAAAGAGAGGTTGGATTTTTATGATTGATACGGGTGATACGGCCTGGGTGCTTATCAGTGCCGCTTTGGTCTTTCTTATGACACCAGGGCTTGGATTTTTCTATGGCGGTATGGTTCGCAGCAAGAATGTCTTGACGACGATCATGCAGAGTCTCTTTATTGTCGCTATGATTTCTGTCGAATGGATCATCTTGGGATATGCGATGACCTTTGGTACGGATATCCATGGATTTATTGGGAGTTTGGATAAAATCGGGCTTGCGGGCGTCGGGCTTCAGGTGCTGAACGGCGGCACGATTCCGGAGCTGGCATTCGTTGCATTTCAGTGCATGTTTGCTGTCATCACACCGGCGCTTATCACCGGCGCTTTTGCCGAGCGCATGCGCTTTGCAGCGTTTGTTGTGTTCATTCTTCTATGGGCGGTCTTCATCTACAATCCGATGGCGCATTGGGTTTGGGGCGGTGGCTTTCTCGCGCAGCTCGGAGCGCTTGACTTTGCCGGTGGTCTAGTCATTCATATTCTTTCGGGTGTCTCTGGTCTCACGCTATGTATTCTCCTTGGAGCACGCAAGGGCTACGGCACGGTTGCCATGATTCCACATAACCTTCCGATGACGGTGCTGGGCGCTGCGCTCCTCTGGTTCGGCTGGTTCGGCTTCAATGCTGGCAGTGCGCTCGGTGCAAACGGCCTTGCGGCAAATGCCTTCGTTACGACGCAGGCGGCGGCAGCAGCGGCAACGGTTACTTGGGTCGTTGCGGAATGGATACATCATGGCAAGCCGACAGTGCTCGGCGGCGCTTCGGGCTGCGTGGCAGGTCTTGTCGCCATCACGCCGGCAGCAGGGTTCGTTACACCACTTGCCGCCATCATCATCGGTGCGGTCGGCGGCGTGATCTGCTATCTCGCAGTTGCCGTGCTGAAGGAAAGACTCGGCTACGACGACGCCCTTGATGCTTTCGGCGTGCATGGTATCGGCGGTACTTGGGGCGCAATTGCAACGGGGCTCTTTGCAACGGTGGATGTCAATCCTGCAGGGGCGGATGGTCTCTTTTATGGCGACACGCATCTCCTCTTTGCACAGGTTGTTTCCATCCTCGTAGCATATGCTTTTGCTATCATCGGCTCTGTCGTTCTCTACTGCCTTGTGAAGTCCGTTATGAAGGTTCGTGCGGATGAGACGGAAGAGATTGCAGGTCTAGACATTGTAGAGCATGGTGAACGCGGCTATGCGAGCAGCATGACAATCGGCAGTCCGCTTCTCAGCGCCATCGAAAATTCGGATGAGATGCTCGCCAATACGGTCATGCGTTCAAATGGCAGTAAATAAAGGGGAATGCAAAATGTCACTGACAAAGATAGAGATCATCACGCGCTCGACAAAGCTCGAAGAGCTTAAAAATGCACTCAATAAGATCGGCGTCCTCGGTATGACGGTCAGTCAGGTCTTTGGCTGTGGTCTGCAAAAAGGGCATACGGAGGTTTACCGCGGCAAGGCATACGATATCAACCTCGTACCGAAGATAAAGCTTGAGACGGTCGTCTGTGAAGTACCAGTAGAAAAAGTCATTGAGACTGCGCAGCGGGCAGTTCGTACAGGCAGTCCCGGCGACGGCAAGATCTTTGTTTACCCGCTCGCAGATGCCGTTCGCATTCGTACCGGTGACCGCGGGGATAAGGCGGTCATGGATACGGGAGAAGAGCAGAAGGGTTAAATCTTCCGTAATAGTTATGATAGAGCCGAAATACCGGGCAGGGCGTTGTGACGTTTTGCCGGTATTTCTTTATAGATGGCAGGGCTCTTCAAGAAGAATGTGCTGCCAGTCGTTTTTCTTGACAGAGGAAAGTTTTTTCAGTAAAATACAGCTGTTTAAAGGAAATCCAGAATTCATTCCTGCTGTCTGGTGTATGAAAAAGAAAGAAATTTCTTAGCGCAGGTTCTTGTGAGCGTGTATTCGCTTGTAAGACGACGAGGAGAAGGTTGTCGAATTTGTCCGCGGATGCCTTCCGGTAGATCCCGCCGAGAAAGGGAAGCGAAAGTCCATGTGCGAACGTGGAACAAATTTCCCGGGGATGCAGCAGGCCACATCAGGAGGTACATTATGTGTGGTATCGTTGGTTATGTTGGCAATAAGGAAGCAGCAGAATTTCTTTTGGAAGGGCTCTCAAAGCTCGAGTACCGTGGGTATGATTCGGCAGGTATCGCAGTCTATGATGGCAGTGAGATTCGCGTCGAAAAGAGCGTCGGTCGTCTCTCTTCCCTTCGCGACAAGATCGCCAACCATGTGCCGACAGGAACCATCGGCATCGGGCATACGCGCTGGGCAACGCATGGTCGTCCGTCTGACCGCAACGCGCATCCGCACACGGACTGCTCCGGTGACTTCGTCATTGTACATAACGGTATCATCGAGAACTATCTTCCGCTGAAAGAAGAACTGATTGAAAAGGGACATGCCTTTAAGAGCGATACGGATTCCGAAGTCGTCGCGCATCTCCTAGAAGAAGTCTATAATGGCGACTTTGTTGCTTCCGTCCGCGAGGTTCTCCGCCGCATTGAAGGCTCTTACTCGCTCGTCTTTATGAACAGAAGGGATCCGGGAACACTGCTTGCGACAAAGCAGGATAACCCACTCGTCATCGGCATTGGCGAGGGCGAGAACTTCATCGCCTCGGATATTCCGGCCATCATTGCACGTACGCGCCGTACGTATATTCTAAACGATGGTGAGCTTGCGGTTGTTACAAAGGAAAGTATTAAGATTTCAAATCGCGAGGGCGATTCGATTACGAAGAAGGTCTTCGAGGTTAATTGGAATGCTGAGGCTGCGGAAAAAGGCGGTTATGAGCACTTCATGCTCAAGGAGATTCATGAGCAGCCAAAAGCCGTTCGCGACACAATGAGTCAGCGTATTGCAAAAGACGGCAAGACGATTGTCATGGACGAGCTGAAATGGGATAAAGCATATCTCAGCGTGTTCAATAAAATCTATATCGTCGCTTGTGGCACAGCATATCATGCGGGGCTTGTCGGCAAGTATTACATCGAGCGCTTTGTCCGCGTTCCCGTCGAAGTGGATGTTGCTTCAGAGTTCCGCTATCGCCTGCCGATTATCGACGAGAATACGCTCATCATCGTCGTTTCGCAGTCGGGTGAGACGAGTGACACGCTCGCAGCACTGAAAGAGGCAAAACGTCTGGGGGCAAAGTCGCTGGCACTGACGAACGTCGTCGGCTCTTCGATTGCACGCGAGGCAGATCAGGTGCTCTACACATGGGCAGGTCCTGAGATTGCGGTCGCGTCCACAAAGGCGTATACGACACAGATCATTCTTTTCTTTATGCTTGCCGTCTATATGGCAGAGATCAAAGAGACGCTAGGCGCCGCTGCTGTGGCGGATCTCATCGAGAAGCTTCAGCAGATTCCGGCACAGATCAGTGAGACGCTTTCTGACGTCGAGCCAATCAAGACATTTGCCAAGCAGTATGGCTTCAATGAGGATGTCTTCTATATCGGCCGCCTGCTCGACTATGATGTCGCGCTGGAAGGCGCGCTGAAGCTCAAGGAGATTTCCTATATCCATGCAGAGGCTTATGCTGCAGGCGAACTCAAGCACGGTACGCTTGCTCTCATCGTCGAAGGCGTTCCTGTTATCGCTCTTGCGACGCAGAAGAGCGTTTACGAAAAGACGCTTTCGAATATCAAGGAAGTCAAGGCGCGTGATGCCGTTGTCATCGGCATAGCGTCAGCAGATAATACCGATCTCGACAAATATGTTGACCATGTCATCCACGTGCCAGAGACGGATGAACTGCTCATTCCGCTTCTGACCGTTGTCCCACTCCAGCTTCTGGCATATTATGCTGCCATCACGCGCGGCTGCGACGTCGATAAGCCACGCAACCTTGCGAAATCCGTCACGGTCGAATAAAGCGGAGCAGAGGAAAGAGAGGAAAGTTCATGAAGATATCGACGAAAGGGCGCTACAGTGTGACAGCGCTTTATGAACTCGGACTTCACTACGGAGAGGGTGCACTTTCGTTGAAGAGCATTGCAAAGACGCAGGGGCTTTCCGACAACTACCTCGAACAGCTTATGGTACCGCTTCGTCACGCGGGGCTTGTCAAAAGTATCCGCGGCTCGCAGGGGGGGTATGTGCTGGCAAAAGATCCGAGTAAAGTGACGATCGGGGCGATCATCCGTGCTGTCGAAGGGCCGATCACGCTCGTTGATTGTCTGCTGACGAGTGCAGAATCTGAAGAACAGCCCTGCGAAAAGGCAGCGGGCTGCGTGACACGCGGCGTCTGGGAACGCGTCGCAGGGAGTATCAACAACGTCCTCAACAACATTACCCTAAAGGATCTCATCGAAGACGGACAGGGCTCGCGCCATGTGGGGTGTGCGAGATGAAGCCCGTATACTTTGATTATGCGGCAACAACGCCTGTCGATCCGCGTGTCGTTGATGCCATGCTTCCCTTTTGGAAGGATGTCTGCGGCAACCCGTCGAGTGTCCATTCTTTTGGTCGTGCGGCAAAAAGTGCCGTCCGCGATGTGCGTGAAGAAATTGCAAAACTTATTGACGCAGAGGCAGAACATATTTTTTTCACGAGCGGCGGCAGCGAAAGCGATGCACTGCTTTTAAAAGGCTATTTCTTGGCGCAGCAGGACGCGGGAAAGCGTGCGAAGTTTGTGACTTCAACGATTGAACATCACGCCGTGCTTCGTACTTGCGAGACACTTCAAAGCCGCGGCGCAGAGGTTGTCTATGTCGGTGCTGATAAAGAGGGGGCGGTTTCTCCGGCTGCCGTTACGGCGAATCTAGATGAAGGTGCAGCCCTTGTTTCTGTCATGACAGCAAACAATGAGATAGGCACGATTGAGCCTATCCAGGAAATTGCAGCGGCTGCACATGCGAGGGGTGCTCTCTTTCACACGGACGCCGTACAGGCTGTCGGTCATATTCCGCTTTCTGTGCGGGATATGGGCATAGACGCGCTTTCTCTTTCGGGACATAAGCTCTATGCACCGAAAGGAATCGGCGCGCTCTATGTGCATCCGAAGGTTAAGATACTGCCGCTCATTGAGGGCGGTGAACAGGAGCGCGGCATGCGTGCCGGGACAGAAAACGTTCCTGCCATCGTCGGACTCGGCTGTGCGGCGAAGCTGGCAAACGAGGAGATGGCAGCAGAAGGGAAGCGCATTCGTGCACTTGGCGAGAAGCTGGCGCATGGTATTCAATTGCTTCAGGGTGCATATATCAATGGAAAGGATCCTGCAAGTGAATCTCGTTTGCCTGGGAATGTGAACTTTGGTATTGCAGGCATCGCTTCCGATACGATGCTCATCCGCCTCGACCTTGCCGGATTTGCCGTTTCTGCAGGGAGTGCGTGCAGTTCAGGTTCTATCGCGCCTTCACACGTCCTCATGGCGATCGGCTGCACGAAAGCACGTGCCGGCGAAAGCATCCGCGTTTCACTCGGTCGTTTTACGAAGGAGAAAGATATCGATGTCTTCTTAAGTGTCCTTCGTGAAATCGTGCAGGACAGAGCTGTCAAATAAAATGTTAATTTTGCCCCTGAACTCTATTGACTTACTGTCGTAGGTTCGGGGGCATTTCTATAAAAATATCCGATATGGGGTTGACAATGATCGGATATCCATGTATAATAGCCTTTGTCAGTCAGCAAGTGACGGCAATCAAGCGGAAGTAGCTCAGTGGTAGAGCATCACCTTGCCAAGGTGGGGGTCGCGAGTTCGAGCCTCGTTTTCCGCTCCATATCGGCGACATAGCCAAGTGGTAAGGCCGAGGTCTGCAAAACCTTTATCCCCAGTTCGATTCTGGGTGTCGCCTCCAGAGAACACGACGGAAGAGCAATCTTCCGTTTTTTTGTTGGCTTTATAAACAATAGACATTCTCACTTTCTATTGGCAGAAGTCTTACCCAATGCCCCGTAAAGCCCCGCTCTCTAGGACTGGGGATATAAGGCGGCGCGTCCGCCGAATTTGCCCAAGCATTTGAAGGTGGACAACATTGCCTATCTTGTATCAAGCATCTATCTATGGTAGAATGATCCATGAAATGGGCAGGGCGTTGTCCATTGTGGAGAGAACCCGTAAGACCATGTTTTCTATGGCAAGGTTCGCTAACATCCCAGAATCCCCTAGCTTTAGCTATGGGGAGTACGTCAATTTGTGCTATACTTTTAATGAAGATATGATATGAAAGGAAGCGATTTCTTTGGCAGACATGAAGCAATATGTAGCGGATACCCTCGCGCTGATCAAAAAGCGCGATCCGCAGGAGAAGGAATTTCTTAACACGGCGACGGAAGTTCTTGAAAAAATCGTTCCCGTCCTCGAAGAACATCCAGAATACAAGGATGCCAAGATTCTTGAACGCATGGTCGAACCGGAGCGCGTCATCTCCTTCCGCGTTCCTTGGCAGGATGACAAGGGAGTAACGCACATCAACCGCGGCTACCGCGTTCAGATGTCCTCTGCCATCGGTCCGTACAAGGGCGGTCTGCGCTTTCATCCGACCGTCACGCTGGACATCTTGAAGTTCCTCGCTTTCGAGCAGGTCTATAAGAACGCGCTCACCGGTCTTCCCATCGGCGGCGGTAAAGGCGGCAGTGACTTTGACCCGCACGGCAAGAGCGATAACGAGGTCATGCACTTCTGCCAGAGCTTTATGACCGAGCTTGCGCGCCACATCGGACCAAATGTCGACGTTCCGGCAGGAGATATCGGCGTCGGCGGCCGTGAGATCGGTTTCCTCTTTGGTCAGTATAAGCGCCTTCGCGACCGTTACGATGCAGGCGTCCTCACGGGCAAGCGCGTGGACTACTGGGGTTCGCTCGCTCGTACCGAAGCGACTGGCTACGGTCTTCTCTATTTCGTGAAGAATATGCTCGACGCAAAGGGCATCGGTTTGAAGGGCAAGACCATTGTTGTCTCTGGTGCAGGCAATGTCGCGACGTATGCGATTGAAAAGGCACAGCAATTCGGCGCAAAGCCCATCACCTGCTCTGATTCGAACGGCTATATCTATGATCCGGACGGCATTGACCTTGCCGTGTTGAAGGATATCAAAGAGGTTCGCCGCGCTCGTATCAGCGAATACGTCAAAGCGCGCCCGAAGGCGGAATATCATGAAGGCTGCAAGGGCGTCTGGACAGTCAAGGGCGACATTGCTCTGCCGTGTGCGACACAGGGCGAACTAGACCTTGAAAGTGCAAAGGCGCTTGTTGCAAACGGTGTGCAGGCAGTTGGCGAAGGTGCGAATATGCCTTCGACACTTGATGCCATTCAGTACTTCCAGGATAATAAGGTCCTCTTTGCTCCGGCAAAGGCAGCCAATGCCGGCGGCGTCGCTGTATCTGCCCTTGAGATGGCGCAGAACTCCGAGCGCCTTCCGTGGACGTTTGAAGAAGTCGACGGCAAGCTCAAGGACATCATGGCGAACATCTATAAGAATGCAAAGGCGAGTGCTGAAAAGTATGCAGATCCTGACGATCTCGTCGCAGGCGCCAATATCACGGCATTCGTTCGCGTTGCCGAAATCATGATGGCGCAGGGATTGGTCTGAGGTTTCACTTAGTTAGCCCGCAGAAAAATTTCTCCCCTCTGCGAGGATGGCAAGCAAAGAAATAGTCATGAAAAGCCTGTGCGGTCGGCGAATGCCGGAAGCACAGGCTTTTTCTTGGTACAAGAGCGGCTCAGAAGTTCAGAAAATAAAACGGATAAATTTTGCATTAGGAATAGATATTTATGACATTTCATGCCTTTATGGATGCTCTGGAAAAAGAAAAGCTCCTGCATCTCTATCTGTTGGCAGGTGAAGAATCTTACTATATCGAACGCGCCAGAAAGCGCATCCTCGAGCACATCTTTCCAGATGGTGTGGATTCAAATCTTATCACGCGGCTGTCTGCTTCGGCAAATCCAGAGGAAGTGCTGGAGACGCTGCGTGCGACTTCACTTTTTTCTCCCATCAACGTCGTCATCGCTCCTGGCGCGTTGCTGAAGGAAGGAAAGCAAGCAGGCGATGCACTGAAGCATAAGGATACCAGCGAAGAGCGGCTCATAAAAGAACTTGGCGCGCTGCCAGAAGGCGTCTTTCTCATCTTTGAGATGCGGGAAAAGCCAGACAAGCGGCGAAAGCTGTACAAAGCCGTTGCAAAGGCAGGGCTTGTTCTGGAGGCTGCTCCCATGCGCGCATGGAACATTGATGATTGGCTGCGAGAAAAGCTGCAGTCGATAAACAAGACTTTGGAGCCTGCCGCAAGAGCCTACTTTGCTGCGGCAGTCAGCATGATGAAGAACATTTCGCTTTCTTACCTCGACAAGGAATTTGATAAAATCGCGTTGTTTTCGAGTGAACGGATGATTCGAAAGAGGGAAATTGAAAGCATCTTTGCTTCTGTTCCCGAAGTTTCTATCTTTGCGCTTGCCGATGCCATCAGCGAGCGCAGCAGCAAGAAGGCGATGACAATTCTCCTGCGTGAACTGCACGACGGCACGCACTTCACTGTCATCCTGGCGGTCTTGACGCGCCATGTGCGCCAGATTTGGCAGGCATTGCTGCTGCAAAAGCAGGGCATTCGCGGCAGTGCGCTGGCAAAGCCCTTGAATCTCAATCCCTATATCGCCGGGCGTCTCGGGCGAGCAGCAGCAAAATTTAAGGAAGAGACTTTGAAGAGAGCCTTTCTTGCGCTTTGTGATGCTGACTATAAGATGAAGACAGGACGGGCGGGATCGGAAGCCTTGGCGCATGCGGTCATTCTCTTGTGCAAAGACGAAAGGAGATCAAGGCTTTTGCCTTGATCTCCTTTCGTCTGTTTCTCGTGCCATCTTTGATTTTTACCCAATGCGCCGTAAAGTCCCGCCCTTTAGGGCTGGGGATATAAGGCGCGTCCGCCGAATTTGCTTTCTGTTTCTTCTTGTATTATGTCTTATTCTGTTATATAATACAAATATGAGAGAGGTTAAATACCATTCGAGCAACAATATTGTCTATTCATGCAAGTATCATGTCGTTTTTTGCCCCAAATACCGTAGAAAAGTAC
>ERZ773035.19-NODE-19-length-138926-cov-9.734250_pt1 | contig 138926 bp, 109 predicted proteins | sample MGYA00511487_ERZ773035 | MGnify/ENA primary metagenome ERZ773035 (study PRJEB29015, sample SAMEA2737985) | human oral metagenome | biome: human oral; feature: human-associated habitat; material: dental | place: China | collected 2024 ... | reverse complement strand
CCTGCCACGACCCCGATCCGTGTCTTCACGTCGCGGTCGCGGTCGCTGCCGCGGCGGGCAGGCGGTTCGGGGACACCGGTCTGGTGTCCGTGGCGGGGGACGCGTGGCGACCGGACGCCTCCCTGCTTTCCGAGATCCGCGGCGCGGTCGGTGAACTGGTGAGGGTCGGGGCGGAGTCCGGGCACCGGAACCTGCGCGGGGTCTGGCGTCGCCTGGCGGTCAGGGCCCGCGAGGCCGAGCTGCATCACGTCGCCGACGTCCTGGACGAGTTGCTGGACGAGCTGGCCCGTTACGAGACCCGCAGCCAGGAGTTCACCCCGTCGCGGCTGGTCGAGTTGTCAGCCGAGTTGTTGGCGCGGGCGATGTCCCTGGCCAATCCGGAACCGGCACGGATCCCGGATCGACTCGTCGCGGGTTCCCCCGCCCAGCAGACGCGGGTGTCGAAGGCCCGGTTGATCGGTCTGGGCACCGAGTTCGTCGAACTGGACGACGAGTGCCGGTTGATCGCCCATTTGGTGGATGCCCGAAGCGGCGCTCCAATGCGAGTCACGAAACGAATCATCGACAAGGAACGCAGGCCCTCCTCGCAGCTCGCGGGTGGCCTGGTCTCCGGCATCACCATAGGCAACTGGGGTGGCGGGCAGGTGATGTCGCTGGGTGGCCGGATGTTCGGGCACGGGGATTTCTCCCACACCAACAGGTCGGCGGTGAGTTTTCCCGCAGGCGCGATGGATCAGTTGGAGACTCCGTTCCGGGTGGAAACCATCACTGAGCTGGCCACCCAGCAGACACGACTGCCCGCCGTGCTGGATGATCGTTCCGCAGGCACTGACCTGGCCGCCTGCCGGGTGACCAGCGTCGGGAACATCCATTTCGACCCCGGCATTTCCAGTCTCGTGGCCGACCTGCGGGACACCGACGGGCAATCGTTCCAACTGGTCCTTCACCACACCGCCCGCCGCGACGGGAGCGTGCGCGCCACCCTGATTCGCCTGCAGAGCTGGGAGAAGGATTTCCCCAAGGATGCGTTCGTCTCGGGACGGTGGCGCTGGGGCGCCAGGAGTGTCGTGGTGGATCCGTTGCTGCTGGTCGGGGACGGCCTCCCGCTCCAGCCGCACGTGGCAGAGCCCGTCGCAACGGATGTGCAATGGCAAACCGGCGCCGGGGATGTACCGCTGACCAGCCCGGGGGCCCTGCTGCGGGGGCTCAACTTCCTGCTGGGAGAGCTCCTACTGGCGGGCGCCGACCGCATCCACCTCCGCAATCAGGACTGGCGCGAGTTCGTCCGGCGGGCCCGCAGGGCGGGAAGCCAACTGATCGCGGATCACGCCCTGGCCTTCCTCGACCACCGGGACCCGGCCCAGGTGGAGAAGCTGCTGCTGATCTCGGCCTTCGGTGGCCCCCTGGCCTGAGAGACCCCGCGGGTAAGGACCACGAAGAATTGTCAGTCCCCTGATCTAGGCTTTCATGACATGAAACGACGCCTGCACCTGACAGAAGGTAACTCGGACAAGTTCTGGTACATCGACGTGACCGAAGACCAGGTGACGGTCCGCTACGGACGCAGCGGAACCACGGGCACAACGAGAACGAAACAGTACGAATCCGCGGACAAGGCCCTCACCGACGCGAAGAAGCAGGTGGACGCGAAGATCAAGAAGGGCTACACCGACGACGCCACAGCCTCCACCGAGGAGCTGGAACCCACGAAGACCACCCGAACCGGGGAGAAGAATGAAACCGGAACCGCGGAGCGAGTGGTCGCCGAGCCAGTCGGCGCTCCCCTCGAAGTCTCGGATCTGGACGCGGATGATCTGGGGCTGGCCATCACTCCCTTCGAACGCGCCTACGACATCAACGCCGAAGTAAACCTCCAAATAGACGATTCACCATTCGACCCCGAAGCCGAACTGGAACGAGCCAAGCGGATCGTCACCCAAGAAAAATACAGCAACGGCTACTCCTCACTGAGAAGATTCCGTTTCACCGAACCCTTGTTCACCACGATGCCCAGCCGGGAGCGAATCGCGTGGTGGGTATCGCACTTGGAGGCTCTTGAGGAGGCCAGGAAGAGGGAGTACTACGCGGATCAGAAAATCAAGTACAAGTGGAGCTTTCAAGCCGAGATCGACTGGCCGACATGGCTGAAGGTCGTGCTGTACACCGATTGGAACTGCCCACTCAGCGAGATAGTAAACCACTGTCGCATGGGCCTCCTTGAAGACTCTCTGGTCCTACGCGCCGTCCTGAGCACACGCACAGAAAACGAGATCGCCGAGGCCCGGGCACTTCTTCCCTCGCCTCTTCCCTCGCCGCTCGGCTACAGCCTAGGTGGCGACATAACGTTTGGTGATTCCACGATATTCATGGCTGCCGGGCTGGATGCGCTGTCCCCGGACGAGGCCCGGGAACTGATGGACGTCTTCCCTGATAACTCCCTGAGGGACTGGAAGCATGCGCTGACAGCTCTGGTGCTCCCGACAGCGGAGGAGCGGGTGGCCTTCGCACGCAGGACGGGCGCTGGAACCACAGACTGGGAAGACGTGATTCCATGGATTGTTGCCACCGGCCAAAAGGGCTTTGGCCTGCTGGTTGACTGGTTGGGCCGAGGCCCCCGGGACACGGCATCATTGATGCTGCAGGTCGCCGCCGAGGTGGGCCATGGCCCAGGCATGACGGAACTGTTCCTGAATGCTCTGGATTCGAAAGCAGCCGACGTGGCCGCGGAATGGATACGTTCGCACATGCCACAAGCCTTGGCGGCAAACCTCATCCCCACCCAAGCCAATGCCCTGGCCCCCTTCCTGCGAGAACTACCCCGCGAACAGCTTCGAAACGTCGTCAAACAAACCGCAGGCAACACCCGAGCCGTCATTGACGATATCCTCACCGAAACCACGATTCCGGCACTACCCGCCGACACCCCATGGTGGCAAGACGCAATCAAAACCACAAAACTACCAAAAACACAAAAGCTTCCATTCAGCGTGGAAGCCCTACCCTTGGTGCTGGTCGACGGATACCGGCTCGATGCCACGCACATGACCCAACTCATGCAGGCTTTGAGCGACACCGAACGACACCCTTTGACGGCTGCAATCCACGACAGAACCGACCCAGCCAACCGAGACCACCTCGCCGTCACCCTGCTGAGACTTTGGCTGAATGAAGGAGCTCCCGCGAAACTGTCGTGGCTGATGACCGGCGCCGGCTGGCTGGGAGGCAGTGAATTCGTCAACATCCTCACCCCGATGATCCGGGAATGGCCGGGAGTCAGCCAGCACCAGCGGGCCGTGAAGGGCCTCACTGCGCTGCGCAATATCGCATCGGACGAGGCCCTGCAGCAGATCTCCGGGATCGCGGCGAAGGTGAAGTTCGCCGGGCTGAAGAAACGCGCCGGCCAGGCGATGGATGAGATCGCCGCCCAGCGTGGCTTCAGCCGCGACGAGCTGGAGGACCGCATCATCCCCGACGGGGGTCTCGATGAACGCGGCACCCGCGTCTTCGACTACGGAACCCGCCGATTCCTGGCCTATGTGACCCCGGAGGGCAAACTGGCCGCACGCCTCCTGGATGCCGAAGGCCACCCCACCGGCAAGGTGCTCAGCACCCTCCCAGCCCCCAACAAAAGCGATAATCCCGATCAGGCAAAAGCGGCGAAGGCCGAATACAACCTCGTCAAGAAAGCGGTCACCACCCTGGCGAAGGTTCAACTGGCACGCTTCGAACGAGCCATGGTTCAGGACCGCCGATGGAGCCCGGAGGACCACGCCCGTTTCATCGCCCCCCACCCCGTCCTGAGAAGGCTCCTGGCCGGAATCATCTGGGGCCTCCACGACACGGAAAACACTCTGACGGCCACCGCCAGGACCGACGAGGACGGCCGCCTCGTCAACCCGGACGACGAACCCGTCGATACCGATGGCTGCTCCATCGGGATCGTTCATCCCCTGGAACTGGACGAAGCCACCAAGGCCGCCTGGGGCGAGGTGCTGTCCGACTACGAACTCGTCCAGCCGTTCAAACAACTCGACCGACCTATCTTCCACCTCCCCGACGACCAGGGCGACGACACGAAACTCCACGACCTGCCCAAAGGAAGATTCCCCGCCACCAAACTCATCGGGGCCTTCAACAAGTACGGCTGGGAACGAGGCGAAGCCCTCGACGCAGGCGTCTACTGCATCCACGCCCTCACGATCCCAACAGCCGACCTCACAGCGGTGATCTGCTACACAGGCATGTGGATGGGACCCATGACGGACCAGGACGATCAGGAAATCGAAGCGGCCTATATCCTCAAAGGCCACCACGACCCGAAAAACCTCGGCTGGGGAAACGAAATGGACACGAAGAGACTCGAACGCATCCCCTGGAATCAGGTTCCGCCCAAGATCGTCTCCGAGATCTTGGCCGCCTTGAAGGAGATGTCGAACACATGACCGACATGCAACGCCCACCGGCCGAGTTCCGTCACGCCGACGAGTTGGAGCTCCTGAAGCAGCGCGACAGGAAACAAAAACGCCCCGTCGCTCCCGGCTGGCAGCTCTCGGCGCAGTCGGTGGTGGAGTTCGTACTGGGCGACGGGAAGGAGATCACGGGCAAATATGTGGGACGCCGGTCCTTGGTGGAACGCTGCGTGGTGTCGCTGGCCACGAACCGGGGATTGATGCTGATCGGCGAACCCGGAACGGCCAAGTCCCTACTGAGCGAGCTCCTGGCAGCGGCGATCTCCGGGGACACCACCTTGACCATCCAAGGTTCGGCGGCCACCACAGAGGACGCCATCAAATACTCCTGGAACTACGCGATGCTGCTGGCCGAGGGACCGACCCTGAAATCCCTCGTGCCCGCCCCCGTTCACCGGGGCATGTCGGAGGGTAAGGTGGTGCGTTTCGAGGAGATCACCCGCTGCGCCCCCGAGGTACAGGACTCGATGCTGTCGGTGCTCTCGGACCGCACCTTGTCCATTCCCGAACTGGACGCGACCCACCGGACCCTGTACGCCAAACGCGGATTCAACGTGATCGGCACCGCCAACACACGCGACCGTGGCGTCAACGAGATGTCGGCCGCTTTGAAGCGCCGGTTCAACTTCGAGACCATCGGCGCCATTGAGAACCTCGAGGTGGAGATGGCGCTGGTGGAACGCGAAACCGATGCGATGCTGCGGGCCGCCGAAATCCCGGCCCGTCTGGGCCGCGACGCCACCGAGGTGCTGGTCAAGGTGTTCCGCGAACTGCGTTCCGGGAAGGCCTCCGGGCAGGGCGTGGAACGCCTGAGCAGCGCCATGTCCACGGCGGAAGCGGTCTCCACCGGCATGGCGGCCGCCGTCCACGCGGCCTGGTTCGGCAACGACACCCCGGGCGGCAGGGAGCTGGCGGAAGCCATCGTCGCTTCGGCACTGAAGGACGAACCGGAGGATGTCTCCAAGCTGCGCGCCTACCGCGAACAGCACATCAAGAAACGCTCCGGCATCTGGCAGGAACTGTACAAACACCTGCCCTGACCAAGGGACATGTCCCGTAAACCCGACGGGGTTCACGGGCAGTCAGGAAGTCTCCCAAACCTGTGGTCAGGGCGCTTCCCGGCCACCAGAAGCGGTTTCGTGCCGGGCTCAGACCTTCCGATCCGCTACCTTCCCGGTCCGTCCCCGAGGATCAACCGGTTTCACGAAACAGCGCTCCCTACACCGCTATGGGCGCTTTTATCGCCGGGTGGGGGTCGTAGTTCTCGACGGTGATGTCGGGCAGCTCGAACCGGTCGATCTCCCGTACCCCGGGGTTCAGCACGAGCCGTGGGAGGGCGCGCGGCTGGCGGGTCAGCTGTTCGGTCACCTGATCGAAGTGGTTGTGGTAGATGTGCGCGTCACCGAGGGTGTGGATGAACTCCCCCACATCCAGCCCCGCCACCTGCGCGACGAGGTGGGTCAGCAGCGCGTAGGAGGCGATGTTGAACGGCACCCCCAGGAACACATCGGCGGAGCGCTGGTAGAGCTGGCAGCTCAACCTGCCGTCGGCCACGTAGAACTGGAACAGGGCATGGCATGGGGGCAGGGCCATGGCGTCCACATCGGCGACGTTCCAGGCGGAGACGACGTGCCGCCTGGACTCCGGGTTGTTGCGCAGGGACTCGATAACGCCGGCAAGCTGATCCACGTGCCGCCCGTCCGGGGTGGGCCAAGAACGCCACTGGTAGCCGTAGATGGGCCCGAGGTTGCCGTTCTCGTCGGCCCATTCGTCCCAGATGGTGATGCGGTTCTCGTGCAGCCAGGCGATGTTGGTGTCGCCCCGCAGGAACCACAGCAGCTCACCGAAAACGGACCGGGTGTGCACCCTCTTGGTGGTCAGCAGCGGAAATCCTTCTGTCAGGTCGAATCTCATCTGGTGGCCGAAGACGCTGCGGGTGCCGGTTCCGGTGCGGTCGCCGCGGTCGATTCCGTCAGCCATGATGCGGCGCAGCAGATCCAGGTAGATCTCCATCACTGCTCCTTCAACCAGGCGACGAAGGCGCGCACGGCCTTGCCGCGGTGGCTGATGGCGTCCTTCTGGGCGGCCGTCAGCTCCGCGGACGTGCAGGTCCGGTCGTCCGGCAGGAACAGCGGGTCGTAGCCGAAACCACCGTCGCCGCGTTCCTCCTCGGCGATCCGCCCCGGCATCTCGCCGCGCCAGAGCTGTCTGCCACCGCCGGGCAGCGCCAGGGCCAGGGCACACACGAACCGCGCGCCGCGCCGCTCGGGGGGCACCCCGGCCAGTTGCGCCAGGAGCAGCGCATTGTTGGCGGCGTCGTCGCATTCCGGCCCGGCCCAGCGGGCGGAACGAACCCCCGGCATGGAATTGAGTTCGTCCACCTCGAGGCCCGAGTCGTCGGCCAGGGCGGGCAGGCCGGTGTGACGGGCCGCGGCCTCGGCCTTGATGAAGGCGTTGCCCTCGAAGGTCCTCTCGGTTTCGTCGGGTTCGGGGCAGGAATCGAAATCACCCAGCCCCAGCACCTCCACCGCCAACCCAGCGTCCTGGATGACGCGGCGCAACTCGACCAGCTTCTTGGGGTTGTTGGTGGCCAGCACCACCTTCTCTACGCGGCCCGTCACGCCAGGGCCTCGCGTTGCAGCCGGGTCAGTTCCGCGCACCCGGCGGCGCCGAGGTCGAGCAGCTGGTTCAGGTCGGCACGGTTGAAGGGAGTTCTCTCCGCGGTGCCCTGCACCTCGATGAAATCCCCCGACCCGGTCATGACGATGTTCATGTCCGTCCCGGCCTGTGAATCCTCCTCGTAGGCCAGGTCGAGCAGCGGCACCCCCTCGACGAAACCGACGGACACGGCGGCGACGGAATCCTTCAACGGTTCGCCCTTGAGCACGTCCAGTTCCCGCAGGTGGGCGACCGCGTCGGCCAGGGCCACGTAGGCGCCGGTGATGGCCGCGGTACGGGTGCCGCCGTCGGCCTGCAGCACGTCACAGTCCAGGACGATGGTGTTCTCCCCCAGCGCCGAGTAGTCGACGACGGCACGCAACGAACGCCCCACCAGGCGGGAGATCTCGTGGGTGCGGCCGCCGATCCGGCCCCGCACCGACTCGCGGTCGCTGCGGGAGTGGGTGGCCCTGGGCAGCATCGAGTACTCGGCGGTCACCCAGCCGAGACCGGTGTCCCGTCGCCAGCGGGGGACCCCTACTGTGACGGATGCGGCAACCAGCACCCGGGTCTTCCCGAACTCCACGAGCACGGATCCCTCGGCGTGGTCGAGCCACCCGCGGGTGATGCGGACTTCACGGAGCTGGTCGGCCCGGCGGCCGTCGATGCGCAGAATCATGGGGCCAACCTACCGGAGTTCAGCGAAGCTCCACCTGCTCCACGTCGTGGACGAAACGCCCGAGTAGTCTCTCCCCGATGCCCTGGAAGGAGTCGGCGTCGCCGGTTGTCAGGAACTGACGGCTGGCGTGTCGCGGGACGTCGTGCAGCAGGCCCTTGCGGGTGAGCCGCGCGTAGGTGTCCTGGGCGCAGGCGTCCGAGGAGGAGACCAGCACCACGTCGTCGCCGAGCACGTAGTTGATGACGCCGGTGAGCAGCGGATAGTGGGTGCAGCCGAGGATCAGGGTGTCGATATTCGCAGCCTGGAGGGGAGCCAGGTATTCGCGGGCCACCCTGAGCAGTTCCTCACCCCCGGTGATGCCTGCCTCCACGAACTCCACGAACCTCGGGCACGCCTGGGTGGTGAGCCGTACGTCCCCGGCCACTGCGAACGCGTCGTCGTAGGAACGGGACATGGCCGTGGCCTCAGTGCACACCACCCCGACCCGGCCGCTGTTGGATGCGGCGAGGGCGCGCCGGGCGGCGGGCAGGATCACCTCGAGAATCGGAACGTCGTAGCGTTCCCGGGCGTCCCTCAAAACCGCGGAGCTGGCGGAGTTGCAGGCGATCACCAGCGCTTTGACCCCTCGCCCGGCCAGGTGGTCGAGGCCCTGGATGGCGAACTCCCGGACCTGCGCGATCGGCCGGGGACCGTAGGGGGCCCGGGCCGTGTCACCGAGATAGACGAAATCCTCGTTGGGAAGCTGGTCCACGAGGGACCGCATCACGGTGAGCCCGCCGAAACCGGAATCGAAGACCCCGATCGGGGCCTCACGTCCGTTCACCGCGCCTCCCCCCGCCACTTGGCGTGGAGCGCGTCCTCGATCAGCAGCGCGAGCCAGTCGAGGATGGCGGCGGTTTCGGGGTCGTTTGCCACGTCCTCCCTCGTCGGTTCCGCCAGCCGTTCCGAGGAGCCGGTCAGTTCCACGTGCCATTGGGCCCTGAGCGCCGCCAGAACCGAGACCCAGGAGTCGATGTCCCGGCCCGGAACCAGCACCCGGTCCTGGTCGTCGTCCTCCAGGGCGGCAAGCACCTTCCGGGCGGCCTCGAGCCGGTTCTGGGCCTGGCCCGCGATGGCGTGGCGCCGGAACTGGCCGGCCTCGCCGGCATCGGGAAGGGCGGGCGGGAAGAAACGCCCGAGCCCGGGTTCCTCCGCGATGGTCTCGGCACAGACCGATTCGGCCCTGAGCTCCGCGTCGAGCCTCACCAGGGGATCGTCGGATTCGACATGGGGAAGCAGCGGTTCCAGGTCGTGTGCGTAGCGTTCCACGAGGAAACGCAACACCCGGCCACGTCCGTCACCCGCGTGGAAAACCCAGGTGAAGTCGTTCACTGCTGCTCCATGGTGGCCCAGAGGGTGTAGTTCTGCATCGCCAGGACATCGCGTTCCATGGCCTCGCGATTGCCCGCCGACACCACTGCGCGTCCCTCCGTGTGAACCTTCAGCATCAGCTCCTCCGATTTCGGTTTCGGATAACCGAAGTACTCGCAGAACACGTGGGTGACGTAATCCATCAGGTTCACGGGATCGTCCCAGACGATCGTCACCCACGCCTCCGCCGGGGTTTCCAGCGGAGATTCCAGCACCGCCACCTGGCTGTCGGGCTGCTCCTCGGCGGCGCGGGGAGGCGGTGGAACAGGTCGAGGACACATGCATGCCATCGTACCGACACACGATACGGACATCCCATGCGTATCCGCACCGTCCACGGGCTGGATCTGCTCCCTCCACCCCCTAGTACGCTGGTTTTCCATGACGACAGCACTGCTGACCGACCACTACGAGTTGACGATGGTTCAGGCCGCCATGGACGCGGGCACCGCGGGCAGGCGTTCCCTGTTCGACATGTTCACCCGTCGTCTGCCGGAGGGCCGCCGCTACGGGGTGGTCGCGGGTCTCGGACGGGCTTTGGAGGCCATCGACGAATTCCGTTTCGATCCCGCCACCCTGCAGTTCCTGCTGGATCAAGGAATCATCCGCGACAACCTGGCGGAGTGGCTGGCCGACTACCGTTTCAACGGCGACATCTGGGGTTACCCGGAGGGTGAAACCTACTTCCCGGGGTCGCCGGTGCTGTCCGTGGAGGGCAGTTTCGCGGAGGCCTGCGTCCTGGAGACGGTGCTGCTCAGCATCTACAATTTCGATTCCGCCATAGCCGCGGCCGCTTCCCGCATGACCGCCATGGCCGAGGACAGGCCCTGCGCGGAGATGGGATCGCGCCGAACCCACGAATGGGCCGCGGTCGGGGCCGCCCGCGCAGCCTACATCGCGGGATTCTCAGCCACCTCGAACCTGGAGGCCGGCCGCGCCTACGGAATCCCGACCATGGGCACCGCCGCGCATTCCTTCACCCTCCTCCACGATTCCGAGGAGGACGCCTTCCGGGCGCAACTCGACGCGCTGGGGGTGGAGACGACGCTGCTGGTGGACACCTACGACGTCGAGGCCGCCATCCGCAAGGGAGTGGAACTGACCGAGGGTCGGTTGGGGGCCATCCGGCTCGATTCCGGCGACCTTCCGATGATGGCCCGTCAGGCCCGTGACCTCCTCGACGACCTGGGTGCCACGAGCACCCGGATCACCGTCACCTCCGACCTCGACGAATGGCAGATCGCCGCCCTGCGCGGCGCCCCCGTCGACGGGTTCGGGGTGGGAACCTCCCTGGTCACCGGTTCCGGGCATCCCACCTGCGGGTTCGTCTACAAGCTCGTGGCCCGTTCCGAATCCGCGGATCGGGAAGCGCCGATGACCCCGGTAGGAAAGAAATCAAAAGGCAAGAACACCTTGGGAGGCCGCAAGTTCGCGATGCGCAGGCTGGGCGAGAGCGGTCGCGCGGAGGCCGAGATCATCGGGTTGGGTGCGGCCCCGGTCGGTGACGGCAACGACCGCCACCTTCTGGTGGACATCGTCAAGGACGGGCAGCTGGTGTTCCCGGGAACCCTGGAGGACGCGCGCACCCGGCACCGGGAGTCGCTTGCGGAGCTTCCCCTGGCGGCGCTGCGCATCAGCAGGGGCGACCCCGCGATCGAGACGATCATCCTCGACGGCGCCGGGGTCCAGACCACCAACCCGTACCAGGCGGCCCCCAGACCTGCGAACCTGTGATCCCACGGGCACCAACCACCCGGCACGGGCCCCGGTGAAAACCACCGGGGGCCAGAACCGGAAACGGGTCAGGAATCCTGCCGGTCACCGTTCATGACGTCCGCGACCCGGCGGGGCAGGTCAGCGGTGAACAGATCCTCCAGCTTCAGGGATTTCCCCCCGGAATCGGCGAGCGGCACCCGCCAGTTGGGGTACTCGTTCATCGTTCCCGGTTGGTTCTGGGCGCGTTTCTCCCCCGCAGCGTCGGCCAGGGAGGCCACCAGCACCTTGGAATTGGTCAACCGCAGGTAGCGGTGCATGGCCAGCATCACCTCGACGTGATCACCGGCCAGGGCCTCGTCGAGGAGCCCGAAGGCGATCAGTCGTTCCACCCACATGTCGCGTTCCCGTTCGGCGACGGCAAGTTCCTGCTCGACCGGTTCCAGCAGCAACCCGAGCTGTTCCCGAAGCCTGACATGACCGCTCTCGAGGTATCCGAGGGTGGGGGGCAGGTCGTGGGTGGTGACCGAGGCCATGCAGTACTCGCGCCACTTCTCCGGGGGCAGCACCTGCCCGTCGGTTCCGTACTCCCACCACAGGATCGCGGTGCCCAGCAGGCCGCGGCGCGACAGGTATTCGCGCACCCAGGGTTCGACGGTGCCGAGGTCCTCCCCCACCACCAAGGCCTGGGCGCGATACGCCTCCAGCGCCAGGATCCCGATCAGCGCCTCGTGGTTGTAACGCACGTAGGTGCCCGCGCTGGGCCCGAGCCCATCGGGCACCCACCACAGCCGGAACAAACCGATGATGTGGTCGATCCTGAGCCCGCCCACACGGTTCAGGGCGGCCCGCACCATGGTGCGGAACGGTTCGTACTCGAGCTCCTCCAGTTTCAACGGGTTCCACGGGGGCTGTCCCCAGTCCTGACCGCCCTGGTTGTACTGATCCGGAGGAGCCCCGACGGTGATCCCGGGGGCGTATACGTCGCCCATGAGCCAGGTTTCCGCGCTGGTCTTGCCGACCCCCACGGCCAGGTCGGCAAGCACACCGATGCCCATGCCCGCCTCCTCCGCGGCGGTCTGCGCCGCCGACAGCTGCTGCTGCGCGGTCCACTGAAGCCACTCGAAGAACTCCACCCGTTCGGCCTGTGCCGCGGCGAACTCCTCCGCCGCGGTGGAACGCGGGTCGCGCAGTTCCTCGGGCCACTGCCGCCAGTCGGTGCCGTGGATCTCGCTGAGCGCGCTCCAGACCGCGAAATCACGCAGCGCGCTGCCGCCGCGGCGACGGAACCCGTCGAAGGACAACTGGCGTGCGGGGCGGCGTCCGGCCCGGAACAGCTCCCACAGCGCTTCCCGTTTCCCCTTCCATACGGTGTCACGGTCGATGACCTTGCCATTGCCACGCACGGACTTCCGCAGTTTGCGGATCCGGCGTCGCATCGGCTGGGGAAGGTTGGCGTATTCGGGAACCGTCTCGGGCCTGATGTACAACGGGCTCAGGAAACGCCTGCTGGAAGGTAGGTACGGTGAAGGCTCGATCGGCGATGTGACCTGGGCCGCGTGCAACGGGTTGACCAGCACGAAACCCGCCTGCTGCTCGTTCCCGGCCCATGCGACGAGATCGGCGAGATCGGTGAGATCCCCGAACCCCCAGGACCGCTTCGACGTGACGCTGTAGAGCTGGACGGCGTATCCCCAGACGCGATCGTTGCGCATCCCGGGCGGAAAACCCACGAATCCCGGAGTGACCACCAGGGCGGCGGAAGCGGTTCCCTCACTGGATGTGGCTTCCACGCGGTGGTATCCGAGCGGCAGGTCCGTCATCTCGAAGCTGGCCTCGCCGCGGAGCTGCCCGGCCACCTCGCGATCCGGGGTCCAATTGTCGACCTGTGTCGCGGGCCGTCTCTCCCCGTTTTCCAGCACCACGTCGAGGGACACCGGCGACCCGGCCGGAACGTGCACGTCGATCCGTACCGTTTCCCCCTCTTCGACGACGGTGCAGGGCGGCAGGACCCGCCGCCAATGCTGCTCGTCGAGCCGGGCCAGCGCATCCCTGCGCTCCTCCGGGGTATCGGCCTCCACGCCCATGGCCCGGAGCACCGCAATCACGGTGGCCTCCGATATGAGGGTGTGGTTTCCTTTCCAGTCCCAGAACTCCCGGGCTATTCCCAAGCGTTCGGCGAGTTCGTCCAACTCGGCAGTCAGGTGTGACAAGGTTTCATTCCTCCCGGCTGGGCAAGGATCAGTTCTTGACGACGATGGTGCCGGCCATCATGTCATGAAGGGTTTGTTTTTTCTCGGTGAACAGCGGCATCAGATAATTGATGAAAATCGGCAGGAAAAACAGGGCGGCACCGAAGTAGCCGATGAGTTCGTCCGCCAGGGTCCGTGCCAGGGCGCGCACGAACCCGGGGGTCCGCGTGGAGGGATCATCGGTCCGGGTCACGCGGATGCGCATGACCATCTTGCCCAGGGTGGCACCGAAACCGGCGATGAGAAGAACCCGGTAAAGAACACCCAGCACCATGACGGCAATCCCCGCGGTCATGAAGGAGTTGAGGAGTTCCATGGGTACCTCACTCGGGTAGCTCTTTCCGGCCTGCGCTGCCCTGACCAGCTCGTACATCCAGGCCTCGAAGCGTTCGTAGAGTCCCGGGGCCAACAGCTCGATGAGCAGGTAGGAGGGGATGGCCAGGATCAGCCCGTCGAGGATGCGGGCAGCCACCCGCGCCCCCCAGCTCGCGTATCTGACGCCCGTCCAGGGCTGCGTGATCGTGTTGTAGAGTCCCCCGCCATCGTGGCCGACGGGTTTCGCCGGCCGGCTGTCAGGCCGGGTTACGTCGGACCAGCTGGCGCCGTCCCAGTAACGCTCATCGCCGGAACCGGCTGGGTCGGGGTACCACCCAGCGGATGGTTGCGGGGCGGAATAATGCATGGCCACAAGGATGCCATCCTGAACCGCCGGAAACCACCGAGGCCGGCGGCTGTGTCCCTCACCCCGCAATGTCATGAACCGGCCCGATCCGCAGCGAAGCGGCGATGGCAAGCACCGATGCCGCCAGCAGCATGAGGAAGATCCATCCGAATGCAGGCACTTCCTCCGCGAGTAGCACCGCGTAGCAGGCCCCCGTGAGTGCGGTCATCACCGAACTCCCGATTGACTCGGCCACCAGCAGGGCACCGGAGTTGCGTCCCTGTTCCCGCGGGCCGGACAACGCCATGGTGGCCACGGCAGTGCTGGAGACGGTCAGTCCCATCCCGCACCCGGCGAGGGTCCAGGCCGCCACCCCGATCCACAACGGCATCCCCGTCCAGGTCAGGAAAACCGTGATCCCCGCCATCCCGAAGGCAACGAAACAGGTCCCGGCGGTGATGATGCGGTCGCGGCGCAGCCTTATCCGGGCCTGAAGCCAGGAGCCGAAACTCCATCCAAGGCTCCCTATGGTCAGGGCCAGGCCCGCCTGTAAGGTGTCGAGTCCTTTCAGGTTTTGCAGGCCGAGCAGCAGAAACGCCTCCCCCGCGTAGAAGACCCCGGTTTGGACTGCGCGACTGGCGATAATGGGGCCGAGCCCGTTTCTCAAGTCTCTGGCCCGTGGGGGCAGCACTTTCGGTACTCCCAGTCCCAGGGCTGCCAGTCCTGCGGCCGCCGCCAGCAGGCTCCAGTGTCCGAGGCCCTGACCGGCCAACTGCAGCAGGGCCGGCGCCCCGGCCACCGCAGCCACCGCCCACCAAACGGTCCCGGGAGCATCGGAATCCGGTTCGCTGCGTTCCTGGAGGGACTTCAGATGCGGCCAGGTCAGGGCGGCGGCGATCAGCAGCAGGGGCACCGTCGCGGCGAAATTGAGACGCCAGTTCACCGCCACCAGAGCGGCCGAGATCGGCGGTCCCAGGAACGCGGGAAGCACCCAGCAGAAACTGAGCATCGCGAGCACCGCCGGGCGTCGTCCCGCGGGGAACGCGAGTGCGATGACCACGTAGAGGGTCAGGTTGATGGCTCCGGCTCCCAGGCCTTGCACGAGCCGGGCCGTCAGCAGCATCCAGACATCCGTGGCGAGCGAGCCTACGGTAAGTCCCAGGAGCATCGCGCCGAAACCCAGACCCATGGAGACCAGCGGACCGTGCCGGTCGCAGTGCCGCCCGGCCACCAGGATCGCGGTCAGCATTCCCGTCACGGCCATGGAAAAGGCCCACGGATAGAGGGCGACGGCGTCGAGGGAACGCATCGCCTCGGGCAGGGCCGCTGCGACCCCAATCATCTGGAAGGCAATGGCGAACACCGCCAACAGCAACCCCACCAGCAGACCCGTGGTGCCCTCGCGACGGGATCCGGTGTTCACGATGTTCTCCAACGTCTAGGATTGAATTCATGAGTGAGTTTGCCCCCGGTTCCCAGACGGTTCTGGACGAACGCGCCGAACTGCGGGACTCCGACGACCACGAACGATTCAGCCACTACGTGCCGGCGAAGAAGCTGGAGAAGGCCAAGTTGACCGGCACTCCCGTCGTAGCTCTGTGCGGAAAGGTCTGGGTGCCCTCCCGGAACCCGGACAAGTACCCGGTGTGCCCGGAATGCAAGGAGATCTGGCAGTCCATGAAACCGGGAGATCCCGGGAAGTGACCGCGTCCGCGGTTGCGGCCCGGTGATCCGGGCCGCAACCGGCGGGTCAGTAACGGTAGTGCTCGGACTTGAACGGGCCTGCCACCGGCACCCCCAGGTAGTCGGCCTGCGCCTGGGTCAGGGTGCTCAGCTCCACCCCCAGCGACGGCAGGTGAAGGCGCGCGACCTCCTCGTCCAGGTGTTTCGGAAGCAGGTACACGCCGGACGGGTAGGCCTCGGGCCTGAGGAACAGTTCCATCTGGGCCAGCACCTGGTTGGTGAACGAGTTGCTCATCACGAAAGACGGATGTCCCGTAGCGTTGCCGAGGTTCAGCAACCGGCCCTCGCTCAGCACGATCACCGCGTGCCCGTCCGGGTAGATCCACTTGGCCACCTGCGGTTTGATCTCGACCTTCGTCACGTCCTTCCGGGCGGAGAGCCCGGCCATGTCGATCTCGTTGTCGAAGTGTCCGATGTTGCCGACGATGGCCTGGTGTTTCATCCGGGCCATGTGTTCCTCGAGGATGACGTCGCGACACCCAGTGGCGGTGACGAAGATGTCGCCGATCCCCACCACCGATTCGAGCCGCGACACCTGGAAGCCGTCCATCGCCGCCTGCAGGGCGCAGATCGGATCCACCTCGGTGACGATGACCCGCGCGCCCTGGCCGCGCAGTGACTCGGCGCAGCCCTTGCCCACGTCGCCGTAACCGCAGACCACGGCCACCTTGCCGCCGATCAGGACGTCGGTGGCGCGGTTGATGCCGTCGACCAGGGAGTGGCGGCAGCCGTACCTGTTGTCGAACTTGGATTTGGTCACCGAGTCGTTGACGTTGATGGCCCCGAACAGCAGGGTGCCGTTTCGGTGCATCTCGTAGAGGCGGTGGACACCGGTGGTGGTTTCCTCCGTGACCCCGAGGATGCCCGCAGCGAGGGCCTCGAAGTCCAGCTGCCCCAGCGCCTCCCGCAGGGCGGCCTTGACGACGAGGGCCTCCTCCGGATCCGCCGGGTCGTCGGCGGGCACGGCCCCAGCGCGTTGGGCCGCGACACCCTCGTGGACGAACAAGGTGGCGTCACCGCCGTCGTCGAGGATCAGATTGGGGTTCGTCTCGCCAGGCCAGTCGAGGATCTGGCGGGTGCACCACCAGTACTCCTGGAGTGTTTCACCCTTCCACGCGAAAACGGGCACCCCCCTGGGGTCCTCGGGGGTGCCGTCCGGGCCGACGACGACGGCGGCCGCCGCGTGATCCTGGGTGGAGAAGATGTTGCAGGACGCCCACCTCACCTCCGCGCCGAGTGCCACGAGGGTCTCGATCAGAACCGCGGTCTGGACGGTCATGTGGATGGATCCCGCGATGCGGGCGCCCGCCAGTGGCTTCGAGGCCGCGTATCGTTCGCGCATGGCCATCAGGCCGGGCATTTCGTGTTCGGCGAGGGTGATCTCCTCGCGGCCGAAACCGGCCAAGGACAGGTCTGCTACACGGAAGTCGAATGTCACGCCCCGGAGTCTACGCCCAAGCCCACGGCCACGCCCGGGCGTTCTTGAGATGGGTGTCGTGTCCCACCCCTCGGGGCGGCGTTTCCCGGTCTTCCCGGGTTCGGGACAAACCCCTTTACCCAGCCTTTTCCTCTCAGCCTTGGGCCGGGCCCAGGCCGATACCCAGGTAGGTGGCGGCGTAACGTCCCTGGAGCAGCAGGGTGACGTAGCGTTCCACGTCGGAGGCGCCCAGTTCCGCCATGCCGGAGCTGATGTGACACACCCGCACCCCGACGCAGTCGGCCAGGCGCGCCAGCCTCCGGGCCGTCTCCGTCATCGGTTCCGGCACCTGGTCCGCGTCGAGCAGCAGCAGCGCGGGACCGATCTCGGCGTCCTGCTCGAACGGGTCGGTGAACACGTCGCGCCGGGGGGTGTCGAGCAGCACCGCCTCCAGTTCCTCGGCGTCTGCGGCCAGGGCCAGTCGCCCGCTGGCCCGCCGCAACGTCTCCGCGATCCGCCGGGATGCGCGCCCCGCCAGCGTCGTCCCTCCCCACACCAGGGGAAACGAGTCGGCCAGGCCCACGGCCAGGTCCTTGCCCGGGTTGTCCCCGAGGGGACGCGCCGGGGAGCAACGAACCGCGACGGCATCCGCGGCCGACGCGGCGAGCTCGACGTCCACCTTGGGTCCGAGCTCCAGCTGGCCCAGCAACGCCAGCACCGCGATGGCCGCGGCCATGGGATCGTCGGGCGGGGTGGGCAGGTGGGTGGTCAGGGGACCCGCGCTAGCCGCGGCCAGGGCCGACTCGTCCGGAGCGGCGGCTATGACGGTGGCTCCCCTGCGGACGGCTTCGGCGAGGCCGCGGACCTCCCAGGCCGGGGCGTCGTGGGAACCGAGCGCGACCACCAGGTCGAGCGGCCCCACCCATGCGGGCAGGGCAGGGCCCGGCCAGGCCATGAACGGCACGGGACAGGCGGGTTCCAGGACGGCCCGCACCAGCCGCGCCTCCGCTCCGAGCACCAGCACCCCGCGCGGCCGGTCGGCGCGGGTGAGTCTTCCCGCGGGTTCGCTCAGCGCGGCACGCCGGATCCGGGCGCCGGCCGAAGCGAGCCACCAAAGCGATTCCTCGTCGGCCAGGTCGTCGGCCTCCAGGCGGGAGTCATCGAACCATCTGCGAATCATCCGGGAACCTCACTGGGTGTTTCGTGCCTGGTCGATCAGCAGGACCGGGATGCGGTCCTCCACGGGATAGGCCAGCCCGCAGGCCGCGGAGGTGCAGACCAACTCCGAGCGTTCGTAGTCGACGGCGAACTTGGCGTGGCACGCCGGACATGCGGCGATGGCCAGGAATTCCGTCGACAGTTCCAGAGCGGTTTCACTCATCGGCTTCTCCTTCATGAGCACGAACGATGGTCAGCACCTCGTCACGCAACCGGGTCATGGTTTCAGCGTCCCGGGCCTCGACGTTGAGCCGGAGCAGCGGCTCGGTGTTGGAGGGTCTCAGGTTGATCCACCAGCCGGCCCGTTCATCACGGATCGTCAGCCCGTCCCAGTACTCGACGCCGCCCCGTCCCTCGAACGCCTTGGCGACGCGCTCCATCGCAGCCCGGTGGTCGGTGATGGTGGAGTTGATCTCTCCGGAACGTTCGTAGCCGTCGAAGCGGGCGGCGAGCGCCGACAACGGTTCGGCCGAGGACCGCAGCTGTTCCAGGACGTGGAGGGCGGCGAGCACCCCCGTGTCGGCCCCCCAGAAATCGCGGAAATAGTAGTGGGCGGAGTGTTCGCCGCCGAAGACGGCGTTTTTCTCGGCCATGAGCGCCTTGACGAAGGTGTGTCCCACACGTGAGACCTCCACGTTCCCGAGACCCGCCACCGCGTCGGCCACCGCCTGGGATGTGATCGCATTGACCACGACCGTTCCCCCGGTTTCCTTGGAGAGCTCCGCCACCGCGATCATTGCGGTCACGACCGAGGGATCGACCACTTCGCCCCGTTCATCGATCAGGAAGCACCGGTCCGCGTCGCCGTCGAAAACCAATCCGAGGTCCGCGGAGTGTTCGCGCACCGCGGAGCGGGCGTCCACCAGGTTCTCCGGTTCCAAGGGGTTCGCGGGATGGTTGGGGAAGGTGCCGTCCGGTTCCATGTAAAGGCCGATCAGGTCCACCTCGCGGTTGGCCAGGGCCTTGGGGACGGTGAGCCCGGCCATCCCGTTCCCGGCGTCCACCACAACCTTGAGCCGACGTTGCCCGGTCATCGGCACCAGCCGGTCCAGGTGGGCCACGAACTCGGCGGTTAAGTCGCGTTCCTCGTAATCGCCCACGACTTTCTCCCCTGTGGTCACCGTCGCGGCGCGTTCCCGCAGCTCGGCGGTGAAACCGGGGCGCACCGGAGAGGCTCCGGCCAGACAGAACTTCATGCCGTTGTACCTGGCGGGGTTGTGGCTTGCGGTGAACTGCACCCCGGGCAGGTCCAGCTGCCCGGAGCCGAACCAGAGCAGATCGGTGGACGTGAGCCCGAGGTCGACGATCGAGGCCCCGGCCCTGCGTGCGCCGTCCGCGAAGGCCATGGAAAGCTCCTCCCCGAGCTGCCGCATGTCGTGGCCCATGACAAGGGTCTCGCCGGATAGATCGAGCAGTTCCACGAAAGCGGCGCCCAGTTTGCGGGACCCGTCGAGATCCAGTTCCGGATCCGCCCCCGTCACGACGCCACGAATGTCATTGGCCTTGAAGATCTGCTCCTTAAGCACGTCCCGAGCTTACCGTTGGTCGCCTCATCCGTGGCTCATTCCACGGTGGGGAGCAGACGCAGATGCCCGCCCTTTCGCCTGCCGGTGCTGCGGGGTTTGGGTTTCGGGGCCGGGGTGCGGTCCACGGGGGTGGTCGGAACGTCCTCCTCGTCGCGCAGCCCGATTTCCCGGACGGCGTTCGCGAGGGCCACGAGTTCATCGTCGGCCTCGGGTTCGTTCCGCCTGCGGTCCAGGGGAAGCCGGATCACCTCCCATCCCATCGGGACGGAGGTGCGGGAGGCGTGCTCGGCGCACAGATCGAAGGCCCCGGGCACTGCGACATCGGCCAGCGGCCCCAGCACTGCCGTCGAATCCGCGTACACGTAGGTGAGTGTGGCCACGGCAGGCAGGCCGCAGGCAGTCCGGGAACAACGACGCACCATCGAAGCCTATCGCTTTCCGCGGCTAGAGTTGCCGCATGCCACGCAGCCGCGACCGTCACGACCGGGGAATGCACGGACCTGTCGCCCTACCGGATTCCAACAACCGCAAAACCGTTCCACTGCGCCCCCTGAGCCGGGTCGAGTACTTCAACCAGTGCGTGAAACAGGCACTCGCCACCATCGCCGAGGTCGACCCGCACGCCCTCGACGGCATGGTGGTCGGGGTCGAGGACGTGCCCCTGCTCAAAACCGCTTGGTCCGGGGATCGAGTACCGATGTCGGCCGCCCTGGAACCGTCCAAGAACAGGCCCGCCCAGATCGTGATCTACCAACGTCCCTTGGAGCACCGCGCCAGCAGCCGCTCCGCTCTGCGTTCCCTGGTGCACCGCACGATCGTTGAGCAGCTGAGCGCCCTGACGGGCCGCCCGGTCAGTGAGCTACTGGGATACGAGCCAACTGACTGGGAGGATTGAAACCCCCGGGGGTTCCACGGAACGGGTGTCTTCTCGAAACCGCCACGGCCGAAACGCTTCCGCGGGATCCCGCCCGCTGAATCTTTCAGTCCCTCCTCCAGAATCGGAGGCCGAGCACCGCTGTCACCAGCGCCAGCGGAATGGCCAATACCAGTTTCCACCACGCCTCGGCTGCCACCGGTTGATTCGTGTACATCCCGATCAGCACATCGAACCACTGCTTCAGGGGATTCCACGCGAGCACGTCCCTCAGGATCTGTGGAAGTCCTTCCAGCGGTGTTGCCGCTCCACTCCCGAAGAACATCACAAAGAAGACAACGGCGCTCAGCGCCTGCGTGGTGCGGGTGCTCAGGGGCAGGGCGCCGAGCATGAAACCGAGACAGCTCAACCACGCCAGAAGGGCGATGTTCAGGATCACGAAAAGAGGGTTGGCGATCTGGGCGAGCAGGCCGTGCCGGATCCCGACCAGGGTGAGCACCACCGCATAGGAGAAGACGACCAGGACCATCATGGCCGCCAGAACAGCGACGGCGAAAACCCAGCCGGGGAGAGGAAGCGTGCGGTACCTCTTCGTGACGCCCCGGGTGCGCAGCTCGGAGAGGTATATGGGCATACCCATCAGCAGCAGGTTGGAGCCCACCGTGCCGATCAGGCCTGGAACCATCGTGTCGATGAAACGTATTCCCCCGCCCACCTCGATGTTGGCGTAGGGAATACCGATGAAAACATAAATGACCAGAGGAAAGGCGAGGGAGAAGAACACCGCCACGGGTTCGCGCACGAGAAGCCTGAGTTCCTGCTGGAACCAGACCCACATGATCCGCGAAACGGGAGGATGTTCCCGGGTGGGAAGGGCAACAACTGGTTTGATCATGTTGTTTCCTTCTTCCTGCTCGCAGCCGCGAATGCGAACACGTCCTCCAGCCGCACGGAACCGAGCAGTACGTCGGAGAATTTCACCTCTCCCGCGTCCCGGAGCCTCTCGAGTTTTTCCCGCAGGGCGGTCAGCCCACCGGAATCGCCGATCACGCTGATCGCAGAGCCCGCTTCCAGCGGAGTGTGTCCTTGCGCGCGAATCGCGGAGAGGCAGCCGGGATCCCCGGAGAGCACCCGCAGCCGGTGGTCCCCGCCAGCTGCCGAGAGCACCTCTGAGACGGGCCCCCGGAGAATCGCTCTTCCCTCGTCCAGCACCAGCAGGTGATCCGCGTAGGTCTCCGCCTCGGCCAGGTCGTGGGTCGAGGTGAGCACGGCCACGCCCTTGGAACGGCGATCCCTCAGGAACTCCCAGAGAGCCGTCCGGGCGACGGGGTCGAGACCGCTGGTTGGTTCGTCCAGGACAAGCAGCCGGGGAGATCCGATGCAGGCGATTGCGATGTCCAGGCGCCGCTGCCATCCCCCGGAAAGTTTGTCGACCATCTGGGACATCCTTGAACGCAGACCGAGCGCATCGATTATCACATCGACGTCACCGGCATCCCGGTACAGGCACTCGGCCGCTTTCAGGGCCTCGCGGACCCGGAGTCGTTGAGGCAGCCCACCGACCTGCAGCTGGACGCCCATCCAGTTTCTGTGCGCCCCACCCGGAACGACGGGCTGTCCGAGGAACTCCGCCCGGCCCGAGGTGGGCAGACGCAGCCCGCACAGGATCTCCATGGCCGTTGTCTTGCCCGAGCCGTTCGCGCCGACGATCACGAGTACCTCGCCGGAATCGATGGTGAAGCTCAGGTTGTCGACCGCCGGGTGCGACAGGCCGGGGTAGGTGCGCGTGACCCCTGTAAAACTGGCTACCGGCATGAACGTTTCCCGTGGATTCGCTGCGGGATCCCTTCACTCACGCGCGGAGCGGATCCGCCCTCCCTCGACCGCTGGGGTGTCGCTGCCACGACCTCGTCCTCCCATCGTCTTGAGCAGGGTCACCGGATGCCAGGCAGGTGACCGGTCAGAGGGTATCAACCGGGGGTGTCACCAGGGGTCGGATCCGTTCCCGGCTCAGTGCAGTTCGGGGTCGAGCTCGGCAGCCAGCGGTGGGGTCCCCCCTGCGGTCATCGGTTCCAGGGGAGCCGCCCAGGAACCCGTTTCACCGGAGGAGACGACGGCTCCGAACAGCGGTTGGCCGGAGCCGACCGTGACCCGCTGTCCCTGCTCGGTGGTCGCGGGGAGTTTGTGCACAACGGTCTGTCCGGCGCCCACCGTGACCGTGGCCTCCTCCTCGGCCCCCCCGGCCCCGGTGGCCGTGACCGTGGCCTGCACATCGGCCGTCCCCGGGTTCGTCAGCTGCAGTACGCCACCGGGTGAGGTGAAGGTACCCAAGGACGTCCCTGCCTCGACAGGCGCCACCTGGGCGGAGTCCCCCAGGGTGAACGCCATGCCGGCCATCACGGGTGCGTCGGAGTTGACCTGAATGGCCGATGCCTCCCCGAGAAGGGCGTTCTCCAGCGACACCGACACGCTCGCGTGTGGCGGGATGCTGATGTTCCCGCCCCCTTGGGGCTGGTAGGCGGGTGTGGTTCCGTAGGCCGTCAGGTTGGCGGTGATCCGCGTCTCGCTGGGATTGGCGAGCACGACTACGGAGCTGGTCGCCCCGGCCGGGATCCCGGGAAGTAGATGGGAGGTGCCCAGCTGCGAGGGCCCGGCCGCCGTCCCGCTGCTCTGGGTCTGGGTGATGGCCATCACCGCGGCACGGCCCCGGCTGGCCTGGAAGGACACCCCCACCGGGGTTGCCTTCTCGGTCAGGACGGACAAGGCGATGGTGCGTTCCTGGTAGGCGGCGAGCGTGATTCCCCGGGCCCCCAAGGCTTGGATCTCCCCTTCCGCACCGTACAGGGTCAGGTCGATCGCCGCTTCGGATGCGTCCGGGTTGACGATCTTGAGCTGCGTGTCCGCTGTGGCCGGGAGCGCGATCACGCCTTGGGAGACGGGTTTGACGCACTGGGTGAGGGTCCGCACGGCATCGGATCCGGATATTGCCCCGCCCACCGGCCCCTCCGTGCCCTCAGCGACCACGGAGGTTTCCTGTCCCGTGAGCACCGTGCGTTTCGTCTCGGTGGCGGAGCCTCCCAGCGGGGTGACCGTCGTGGCGTTGTCCACCATCACCGTCGCACCGGAGGTCGCGGGCACGCACACCACCTTCGTGGAGCGAACCGCCTCGACCGTGGTGACCCTGGGCAGTTCGGCCGGTGTCAGGGTGGTTATCCCGACGACCACGCCAGTCAGAACCGCGAAACCCAATAGTGTCTCGAACACGCGTCGCATCTTCAGTCCTCCAGTCCGCGCCGGGCCCCCGAGGAGCCTCCGATCGTGGGGGCCGCCAGGCCGATGATCAACACGACGACACCGACCTGCAAACCGAACATCCACCAGGTCGGTGCCATGCCCCAGGTCACCTTTCCCGCGAGCCCTGCGGGAACGACGAAGGTCGCCTTCCCGCTCTCGGGGAGCGGGGTGAGTTCCTGCCCGTTGATACGTACCCGCCACCGGTCATCCGGGGTTTCGGCGAGCACCAGGCGGCGTTCGGTCTCGGCTGCCGTGATGTTCCCGTCCAGGACGGCTTTGCTGCCGTTCTCGTCGACGATGTGCAGACGGGAGGGAAGCTCGACCACCGTCCAGATGACGGTGTCCCCGTCCACCGGGGAGCGTGTCAGGCCTGCCGCGTTGCCGACGGCCGCCAGCTGCTCGGTGCTGAACCCCTTCATCCACACGTGACTGACGCCGAGTTCCTGCAGGCGATCGGCCAGGTTCTCCGGTGCGTCACCGCCACCGAGCAGCTGAACGAGGGCCGCGAAGTCGTCGCGGAAGGCACCTGCCGGGTTGCGTTCGGCCGTACCCCAGCTGGGCTGGGAGGAATCGACCACGTTCCATCTCAGTCCCCCGTCGGATTTGGTCTCGATCATCAGAACCCGGGTCTGACGCTCCGAGACCACCACGCCGCGGGCGAAGCCGAGCTCGGAGGGGTGGTTGGAGACGGGACCCGCGAAGCCGATGACCGCCCAGACCCCGGCCGCCAGCAGTGAGACCGTGGAAAGGCATGCGAGCAGGACGCGCAGATCCGCTCCGGCCTTCTCGTCCCTGAGCCTCATGGCGACGATCGGGGCGAGCAGCCCGGCCACCGTCAGCAAGGCCCAGCCCGTCAGCAGGGCCCGCGCCTCTCCGCCGTTCACCGGCAACGCGATCCGGGAGAGCACCACCCCTGCGATGAGCGGGAGCCCGATCCCGGCGATCGAGAGCAGACGGATGCTCGTGCTCCGGATCGTGCAGATGGCGTAGCCCGCCGCCACTCCCAGGACCGCGAAGAAAACGATGTTCGCCCACAGCGGCAGCCCGGAGGGCAGGATCCGTCCGAACAGGGTGGCCAGCGAGGCTGGTGTCCACGCGGGCCAGGCCAGCGGATCGGGTCCGGTCAGGAGACGACTCGGATAGGCGATCAGCGACGGAACCCACGGGGCCAGGAAAGCGGCTGGGAGAATGAGCGTGATCAGCACCGGCAACCAGACGAAACGGTCACGGATGATCCAGATGATTCCACCGATTATCGCCAGGATCAGGAGCACCGGCCAAGCCGCCGCCCCTATCAGCAGCCACGCAGCGGCGCTTGCGGGTGCCCGGAGCCGTTCGGCACCGAGGCTGTCGTCGATGGCCATCCGGTGGATGGCGGATGCGAGTTGCGGCAGGACGATGGCGAGCATCATTCCCGCTGCATCGCCTGCTGTCACCAGGCCGAGTAGGATCACCGCCCCGGCCCAGGTCCCGGCGGCGATAGCCGACGTGGTGCGGGACACCTCGAAACGACGCAGGAAGGCGTGCGCGGACAGGCCCGCCAGCAGAGGCGCCAGCCCCAGGGCCAGGAAGATCAGCAACTGCGGGCTACCGAATGACAGGGTGGCCAGCAGCGCCCCGACCATGAGCCAGGGCGCGTCGGAACCCGCGAGGCCGGCGGTTGGGCTCAGCGCCGCTTCCCACGCCTTCCCGATGTTGTCGGGAGCCGGAAGCAGACCTCCGCCGAACACGTCCCCGAAGCCGAACAGGTTCCGCAGCGCCACTCCCCCCGCCACGAGCAGCAGCAGCGTCAGGATCGCCAGGGGGGCCAGGAACCGGCGTTGGGAGGGCCCACCGGCGAAATCGTCCCCGGTCATCTCGTCGATGCTGAACCCGGATTCCTGGTTGGTGAAGTCCCGGTACCGGTCGGCCAGGTCCGCTCCCAGCCGGTCGAGCGCGTTGCGCACGGACCAATAGCGTCTGGGCAGCAACCGGGAGACGTCCATGTTGCCCACCGACCTGGCGGCCAAGGTCTTCACCTGGCCCCGGGTGGATGTGAATCTGCGGATGGCCCGCAGTTCGGCGCCCGCGAGCCGGGGGGATTTGGCCAGGAGGAACCCGATTGCCCGGAGCCAGCTTCCGATCACCAGTCTGGCGGTCGAGGCCGGTTTCGCGCCGCGGGCGGCCACCACCCGGAGAGCGGTGAGGCGGTCGATTTCGTGCGATTCCTTGGCGAATGCCCCGCTTCGTTCTCCCGTCCTGCCGGACTGGCGATGCGTCAGGGCCGCGTCCGGCCAGGTGACTACCTTGTGCCCGGCCTCGTTGGCGCGCCACCCGAAATCCACCCCGTCGCGGTGCAACGGCAACTCCGGGGCCAGGCCGCCGAGCTGACGCCATACGTCGCCACGGATCAACATTCCTGCGGTCGACCCACCCAGCACCGGTTCCGAGATCTCCTGCCCCTGGTCGATGTCACCGTTGTCGACGATGGCGACACGTCGCCCCGTCGGGGTGATCGACTGCCCGATCTCCGCCAGGGTCTCGGGGTAATTGCGGCGGCGTGGTTGGAGCAGCTTCGGGTACAGAACGGCCGCTCCCGTCCTGGCTGCGCCCTGCAGTAATCTGCCCAGCGCGTCGGGCTGGGGCGCCGAATCATCGTGCAGCAACCAGACCCACGGCGCGTCAGGAGGCAGTGCAGTGGCGACCGCCTCCCCGAAACCGAGGTTCCGCCCGCCGTCCAGCACACCGCTTATGATTCCCGCCGCACGGGCCTGTTCCAGTAGTTGCCGCGATGAGTCCGTTGATCCGTTGTCCACCGCGACGAGCATCGCCGGCCGGGGATTCAACGCCGCCAGAGCTCGCAGTTGGCGTGGTAACCATTCCTCCGCGTTGTGCACCACCATCACGGCGGCCACCATGCGGGGATCTATCGTCTCGATCGGCTCGGGCTCCGGCTCCTCGTCGATCCAGGCCCAGAGGTTGTCTGTCGTTGCCTGACTCGTCAAGCCGTTTCCTCCTGTCAGCAGGCCCCCGATGCCCGGGGGAACACACACCCCAGACGATAGCCCACTCGGCGACTCGACGAGCCAGGCAACTGGCTCAGATGGCCTGGCGCTTCAGCTTCCGACGCTCGCGTTCCGAGAGTCCACCCCAAATCCCGAATCTTTCGTCATTGGCCAACGCGTACTCCAAGCATTCAGCGCGCACAGTGCAACTCGAGCACACACGCTTTGCCTCGCGGGTTGACCCCCCCTTCTCCGGGAAAAATGCCTCAGGATCCGTCTGTGCACACAATGCATGCTGGTGCCAGGCGAATTCATCTTCGGCGTTCACCCCCAACGTCCAGATGTCGTCCATTTTGCCCCCTCTCTGGCCCAAATTACACACGTGCGGTTCCTTCGCGTCAAGCCCGTCCGGCGAGTCGGCTTGCACCGGGGCCGGGCGGACAAATCCAGCTCGTTTCCCCAACCGTTCGCCACCCCCGGGAGGACAGGAACCCCAAGGAGAATCCGCCCGCCCGTTCTCATCGTCAGGACCGCCATCGACCGTTTCGCCGAACCGTCCCCCCGCTTCGATGGGCACTGCTGCCGAGGAGCCGAGATCCCCGACGGCTGATTAAGTTGAAGGTTGAAGATATGACCTAATCCTACCCGTGCCAGAAGGACGGACAATCCGGATCCGGGGTCCCTCCTGTCCTCCGTTTGGCCAAGTCCTCGCGTCCTGCCTTCCCCGGGGTCGGTCATGCCCGATTCTTGGCCAAACCCCGGGCACATCGCGGCCGTCCGTCAGGCGTATTCGGCGCCAATCCGGTCGCGCACCAACTCCACCAGTTCACGTATCCGTCCGGCCTCCGACAGCGGGGTCACGAGGGTCGCCTCCGGGGTGTGGACCACGAGCGCGTCCCGCAACCCCATGGTCGCCACAACATGCCTCTCACCAGCGGTGTTGATGATCACGCACCCCGAGGAGTCCAGGTTCATGCTGCACCCTTCGACCCGGTTTCCGTGCTCGTCCAGCAGGAACTGCTCGGCGAGGTTCTGGTAGCTGCCGACGTCGGCCCAGGAGACGTCCAGCCCCACCGCAAGTACCTCCGCACTACCCTCACCGAGGGAAACCGGCTGCATGACCGCATAGTCGATGGAGGTCTTCAGGAGGGTGGGGAAAAGCTCATCCAACAGCTCGTTGTGAGCAGCAATTATGCGCACTTTTTTGGCAGTGTCCGGAACCAGCGCCTCAAGTTGGTCCAGCAGCGTCTCCACGCGCCACACGAACATCCCCGCGTTCCACCAGTACTCCCCGGAGGCCAGGTAGTGCTCGGCCACCCGGAGTTCCGGTTTTTCCTTGAACTCCGAGACCCGCCAGGCGTCCAGTTCCTCGTCCACGCACCCGTCCCGGTGCAGGTATCCGAATCCCGTGTGAGGCTCGGTTGGGACGACCCCCATCGTCACGAGGGCCCGGGGCCTGGTATCCGCCACGTCGAAGGCGCGTTCCAGGGTGGTGCGGAATCCCTCGACGGGGGTGATGATGTGATCGGCGCTGAGCATGGCGACGACGGCCTCCGGGTCGCGTCGTTCGAGGACCGCGGCGGACCATGCCACGGCGCTCAGCGAATCTCGTCCGACGGGTTCTCCGAGCAGGTTCTCCTCCGGCAGCTCGGGAAGCTGCCGGGCGACGACGTCCACGTAGGCACGGGATGTGCACACGAGGATCCGGGCATCAGGGATCATGCCCGCCACCCGTTCGTAGGCGAGCCGCAGCAGGCTCCGTCCGTCAAAGAGTTCCAGAAGCTGTTTGGGCGTTCCCTGTCTCGACAAAGGCCACAACCTCGTGCCCGAACCGCCCGCCATTATCACCACGTAGCGCATGACAGGACTCTACTGGGACACGATGTCGTCCCACCCGGTCACCGGTTGTTTCCACGGATGTGCACGGCGCGACCCGGACCCGTGCGCGGAGCCTCTAGCATCGGGTCATGTTCACCGAGAAACTTCGCGGGCGGTTCGGGGCCGCGCCGCTGTTCACCCATTACGACGGAACCGCCGGTTCCCGGGTGGAATTGTCCGGAACCACTTTCTCGAACTGGGTGGACAAGACCGTGAACATGTTGGACGGTCTCGGCGTGGGGGCCGGGGAACCCGTCCATCTGGACCTGGTGAACACCGACCCGGGGCACTGGGTGACTGCGGTGTGGGTGGCCGCGATCTGGCAACGCGGTTGCCCCGTGGCGGAACGGGACGACGGTGACGCGGTGCTCGCGGTGGTCGGTCCGGCCAGCCAGATCAGGGGTCCTGTCACCGTGATGTGCTCGCTGCATCCCCTAGGGCTGGGTCTCGCGGATCTTCCCGCGGGCTGCACGGACTACGCGGATGTGCTGGCGGAACCGGACGTTCACTGGGAGGAACCTGCTCCCCCGGACGACCTGGCGTGGCTGCCGGACATCACCCGTGCGGGGCTGGAGCGTTTCCCGGGATCGGATCAGCGGCTCCTGTTCGCGGATCCACCTCCGGGCTGGGAGAGCGTGCGGATGTTGCTGGTATCCCCGGTGCTGGGGGGCGGCTCGACGGTCGTGGTGACAGGCACCCCTCCCGAGCGCGTCTCCCGGATCGCCGCTGAGGAGAAGGCCCTTCTCACCCGCGTCGGGGAAGCCCTCTGAGGAACCCGGTTCCCCAGGCCAGGTGCATGGTCGCCAGCACCACGGGCAACCGGAGCCGCGCCGCTGCCGGCACGTCACGCATGGTCAGGGTCGCGAAGACGAGGAAACCCAGGTACAGCACCGGGAAGACGAGCATGGCGGCCAGCCAGGGCCGCCGCAGCCACATCCCGGTCATTCCGGCTCCCAGGCCGACGCCCGTGCCCAGGACGGCGGCGGGTGGGGCGAGGTAGCGGCGGCTCGCGGTGTCGGGGTGTCGCCTGATTACCTCACGCCGCCACCTTCCTGTCAGGTGGAATTGTTTCGCCAGGGCCCGCAGGCTGGAACGGGGACGGTAGACGACCCTCAGTTCCGGAGTGAACCACACCAGGTGGCCGGCGCGGCGGAGCCGGTAGTTGAGTTCCCAGTCCTGGGCGCGGTGCAGGGATTCGTCGAAACCACCGACCTCCTTCAGGGCGTCTCGGCGAAAAACGCCCAGGAAGACGGTGTCCGCAGGCCCCGCCGGTGTGGCGGCCAGGTGGAATCCACCGCCCCCGAGGCCCAGGTGCGAGTTGTATGCCGCCGCGACGGCCTGTTCGAAGGGCGTGCGGCCCTGGGCGTCCATCAGGCCGCCGACGTTGGCGGCCCCCGTCGCCCGGAGGGTTTCCACCGCGGTGGTGATGTATCCCGGGCACAGTTCGGCGTGGCCGTCGACGCGGACGATGATCTCGTGACTGGCCGCCTCGATGGCCAGGTTGAGGCCGGCTGGGGTGAAACCCGTCGGGTTGTCCACCACGACGATCCGGTCATCGGCGGCCGCCAGGGAGTCGGCGATCTCCCGGGTGCGGTCGCTGCTCGGCCCCACCGCGATCACCACCTCCAGTTCGCCCCCATATCCCTGGGCCAGGACACGCCCGACGGCGGCCTCCAGGTGCGGCTCCTCATTGCGGACGGGCATGACGACACTGACGGGTTCGGGAATCACGGCGATCAACTTACCCGGCAAACAGGTGTGTCAGCACTTGGCGTCGTGCTCGGTGACGGGTTGGTTCCGCTGGCTGTCCTGCTGCTGGTCTTGGTCTTGGAGCTCTGGGAAGTTGTCTTCTCCGTGGGAGCCGGGGATGCGCTGGTGGGGGCGGGGACGCTGCTGCTCGTGGGGGCGGCGGATGTGTCGTTGGCCTCCGATGCGTCGATGGTCTCGGTCACGGTCCTGCGGATCAGGGTGAAGTCCGGGGAGGACGTGCGGATCAGGGGCGGGGCGAAGTTGACGGATTCGATCGGCAGTGCCTTGCCCTTGATCGCGAGCTCCACCAGCTCGGGCAGTTGATCCGTTCCGGCGTCGGTACGCGCTATGTCGCTGCCCGCCTCGGCGAGGTCGACGAACTTGGTTGCGACGGTGCCGGGATCAAGCTGTTTGGCCATGGCCGCCATCACGCACTTCTGCCGCGTCATGCGTTCGTAGTCGTCGGAGTCGGCCCGGGAGCGAGCGAACCACAGCGCGTGGTAGCCGTCGAGGTGGACGTTTGTCCCCGGCTCGATCCAGCCGTAGATCTCCGATCCGACCCCTCCGATGGGTATCCGTTTCCCGATGTCGAGGTTGATTCCGCCCATGGCATCGACGAGCTTCTGGAACCCGGCGAGGTCCACCATGGCGTAGTAGTTGAGTTCCAGGCCCAGGGTCTCCGAGACCGCCTCCTTCATGGCGGTCAGGCCGGCTTCCTTGCCCGGGTAGAGGTCGGCGTGTTCCTGTCCCAGGGTGTAGACGCCGTTGAGCATGCATTCCTCACCGCACCGGAAACCGTCGGGGTAGAGCTTCGCCAGTGGCGACGAGGACGGGAAGGGGGCACCGACGAGGTTCCGGGGCAGCCCGAACACGACCGTGCGTCCCGTCTCGGCGTCTATGGAGGCGACGTTGATCGAGTCGGGTCGGATTCCCTCCCTGTCGGCTGCCGCATCCACGCCGAGCAGCAGGATGTTGTAGCGGCCCCGCTTGGCCTGGCTGTCGCCGCCACCGGTGAAGACATCGGAGACGTATCCGGCGGCGGTGAAGGCGCTGGCGAGCAGGTTGGTGCCCAGACCGGCCGCCACCGCCAGGGCGAGGCAGGTCCCGGTCAGGACCAGGCGGGCGCGGCGTTTCAGGTCCGGGGGCCGCGACAGGCGCCAGGCGTCGAACAACAGGGCCAGCCAGCCCAGGAAAACAAGCCACACCAGGATCCTCATGACCACGGTGACCGTTCCGTTGAGCAGGAAACCGACGGTCGGTCCCCGCCAGAAATACAACCCCAGCCCGATGAGCAGCGCGAACGCGACGAGCACTCCCCAGATCCGCAGCGCCGTCCGGCCCACCCCGCGGTTTCCCGCCACGTACTGGGCGGCTCCGGGTAGGAAGACCGTCAGCAGGATGAGCCCGATGGCGCGTCTGTTCCGTACGGCGGCATCGGGGGCGGTCATGGCGGCTCCATGGGCAGGCGACAAGGACTTCCAGTGGTGCCACGGGCGGATGAAGCCGTTGCGGCGACCATCACGACTACGAACCGGTGGGACGAACGACGAGGATCGCACCGGGTCGCGCGCCCGACGGGAATTACGCGGCCGGTGTTCCCCGGACATCCGCACCATGGGTGCGCCCCCCGTCCGTGGGACCTCTTACAAGGGTGAACCCCTGGCGGCCGCCTCGCTGGCAGGCACGCCGCCGAACTGGCCAATCCGCCCGAAGGGTAACCTTTCAAACCATGAGCGACCACAGACACGATTCCGATCTCGACTGGTTGTACCGCCGCGACCAAGAACCGGACCGGACTCGCCGGTACCCGTCGTCGCCTCAGCCGGAACCATCACCTTACCCTCCCCAACAGTCATCGCCCAGACAGGAGCCGCCGCCCTATCCCCCCCGTCAGCCGTCACCCAGGCAGGAGCCGCCACCTTACCCACGCGAGGCAGCTCAGGATTCCTGGCGGCAGATGCCGCAGCAACCGTCGCAGGGGTTCACCCAATCCCCGCCGCCCTCCCACCCACCGAAGGTGCGTGGGCCGAGGCGCCGGCATCCGATCAGGCGTCTGGTTCTCGTCCTGGTCCTCGCGTGGGTGGCGTTCATGGTCGGGACCCCCATCTACGCCTGGACCATCGGCAACGTAGTACAGACCAAACCCGGGGGCGACCGGCCCGCCGAGCAACCCGGCACCGCCGTGTTGCTGGTGGGCTCGGACGGACGCGAAAAACTCACGGAACAGCAGCGCGGCGAACTCGGCACCGGGGACACCGAGGGGCAGCGCACGGACAGCATGATGCTGCTGTACAAACCCCCTTCCGGGAAGTCTGCTATGATCTCGCTGCCCCGCGACTCCTGGGTCAATGTTCCCGGACACGGCAAGGCGAAATTGAACGCCGCCTACGCCTGGGGCGGGGCTCCGCTGCTGATCCAGACCATCGAGTCCAACACCGGGATCCGGATCGACGGCTATCTCGAGGTCGGTTTCCTGGGCGTGGTCGAGGCCGTGGATGCGGTCGGTGGCATCGAGGTCTGCCCGGAAAAGGCCATCAGCGACAGGGACGCCCACCTGGAGCTGCCTGCGGGCTGCCAGAACATCAACGGGAAGACGGCCCTCGGTTACGTCCGGATGCGCAAGTCCGACCAGACCGGCGACATCGGCCGCATGATGCGCCAGCGCGAGGTGATCGGGAAGGTCGCGAAGAAGGCCCTGAACCCGCTGACCCTGCTCAATCCCGTCTCCTACTGGAAACTGAACATGGCGGCGGCCCACACCCTGGGAAGGGGTTCCGAGACCGGCTTCGGTGAAGTGCTGGGAGGAGTTGGGGTGTTCCTCAGTTCCGCCACGGGATCCGGGTATTCCCTCAGCGTGCCCGTCTCCGACGCGAATGCCAGTCGCGACGGCCAGAGCGTGATGCTCTGGGACAAGAACGCCAGCCAGGAGGTCTTCAACGCCGTGATCGGGGGCAACACCGAGCCGCTCGCCAAGTACGCCCACTGATCCCGGCGGCCAGGGCCCGGCGGCGGCTCGTGGCGGGCCGGACTCTCCCAGCTTGAAGATTTTGGCTAATCTGGACAGAGTGCCGGTTTCCCGAGTTGGAGGGACAGAACAATGAGTCAGTACTATCAAGGACCTCCCCAGCAAGGAAATTACCCGCAGGGCCCCCAGCCGCCGGGAGTTCCCTTCCCCCAGGGTGGGCCCGTCGTCCCCGTAAAGCGCAAGTCCAAGAAGACGGCGATCATCGCTGGTGTTCTCGCCCTCGCCCTGCTGGTCGGGGGCGGCTTCCTCGCCTGGTCGCTGCTGCGGGGGGCAACGCCCGCCGCGGCCAAGGGCATCCCTTCCAACGCCCTGGCGGTGTTCGAGGTGAACCTGAACCCGTCCGCGGGCGACAAGTTGGCGGTCAAGGAACTCGCAGCGAAGTTCCCCTTCCTGAAGGACGAGGCCAACGACGCCGGGGATGACTACAAGAAGGCTCTGTGGTCCGTGTTGGCCAAGACCGACAAGAGCGCACCGGACTACGAGTCCGAGGTGAAACCGTGGCTCGGTGACTCGCTCGCCATCGCGGCACTGCCCGGGAAGGACTCCAGCAGGTCTGGGCTCAACTCATACGTCTTCTCCGTCCAAGTCACCAACAAGGACTCCGCCAAGGCCTTCACCGACAAGCACATCAAGGACCGTAAAATCGTCTTCGTCGACGATCTGATGGTGATCGCCAGTGATGAGGACAGCGACATCAGCGAGTCCTCCCTGAAGAACAACATCACCTCAGTCGAGTCCTACAAGGCGGACATGGGCAAGCTGGGAGACGGTTTCCTCGCCACCGCATGGGTCTCCTCGGACCTCGTCAAACAGGCCAGCGAATCCGGGAAGACCGGCTCCACCGATGTCCTCGAGTCCCGTTTCGCGGCGGGCCTCAAGGTGCAGGACGGGGCCATCGCCCTGCGAACCATCACCTGGCAGAAGGACGAGATCAAGGACCGCGGCGAGAACGTCAAGGACCTGGCCGGCAGCATGCCCGCCGACTGGCTCGGTTCCCTCACCTTCTCCCTGTCACCCAGCCTCGTGAACAAGATGTGGGAAAACATCGATTCCCTGCCGGCCTCGAGTCAGCGCCAGCTGAAGAACTTTGGGATCTCCTCGGCAGATGATCTGCACGCGCTCGTCGGCACCCAGTTCTCCGTCGCGTTCACGGGTGATTCGAACACGCTCCGGGCCGGCTTCAAGGTGCGCACCAAGGACCCGGAGAAGCACAAGAGCATCGTGGAGAAGATCACCAGGACCGGCAGCCTCAAGGATGCCAAGACCACCGTCGAAGGCGACACCGTCACCACAACCTTCGGCACCGACATCGGCACGTTCTCGAATCCCGGCGAGAAGCTCAGCGCGAACAGCGACTACGAGAAACTGACCAAGGGAATCGACAACCCGCAGGCCGCTGCGTGGGTCAACGTCCCACAGGTCCTCAAGGCCATGGACAAGAACAGCAGCAATGGGCTGCCGAAGCAGCTCAAGGAGAACCTCGAATCGATCAGCGGCATCGGAATGGTCACGGGCCAGATCGATGACCACTACTTCGATTCCTGGGTTCGGGTCGGAACCAAGTGACCCCCACTGACACGAGGACGCCTCCGGTGAACTTCCGGGGGCGTCCTCGCGTTCTAAAGGACCTAGTTCCCCGAACTGGCCCTGCGCACCACCTCGCCCTTGGCGCGTGCGGTGTCACGCAGGTTCGTCTGGAACTGCACCATCTGCGCCCGCAGTTTCTCGTCACCGGCGGCGAGGATGCGGACGGCCAACAGGCCGGCGTTGCGGGCGTTGCCGACGGCGACCGTGGCTACGGGCACCCCGGCGGGCATCTGAACGATCGACAGGAGCGAATCCATGCCGTCGAAGTGTCTGAGCGCCACGGGCACCCCGATCACCGGCAGCGGTGTCAGGGCGGCCAGCATCCCGGGCAGATGTGCAGCGCCCCCAGCCCCGGCGATGATCACCTTGAAGCCCTGTTCGTGGGCGGAGCGCCCGAAGGCCACCATCTCCTCGGGCATTCGGTGGGCGCTCACCACGTCGGCCCGGTAGCTGACTCCGAACTCCTCAAGGGCCTCGGCGGCGGCCTGCATGGTCGGCCAGTCCGAATCGGAACCCATCAGGATAGCGACATCACTCATCGGTTTCTCCCATCAGGTAACGGGCGGCATGCCGGGCACGTCGCATTGCCGCTTCGAGGTCGGTGCCGCAGGCGGTGACGTGACCCACCTTGCGGCCGGGACGCACCTGCTTCCCGTACAGGTGAACGGCCAACTCCCGGTCCCTCGCGAACACGTGTCTGAGGGCTTCCGTGAGGTCCTTCTCGGCTCCCCCCAGCACGTTGGTCATCACGGCCACCGGGCTGGTCATCTTCGGGCTGCCGAGCGGAAGATCCAGGACTGCGCGGATGTGGTTGGCGAACTGGCTGGTCCGGGCCCCCTCGATGCTCCAGTGACCGGTGTTGTGGGGGCGCATGGCCAGTTCGTTGACGACGATGCGGCCGTCGCGGGCCTGCATGAGTTCAACGGCGAGTACACCGATGACCCCCAGTTCGCCCGCGATGCGCAGCGCCAGCTCCTGCAACGCCGCAGCGTCGGTTCCGGGAAGCCCCGGTGCCGGGGTTATCGTCTCCACGCACACCCCGTCGCGCTGGGTGGTCTCGGAGACGGGATAGACCACGGCCTGGCAGCTCGAACGAACTGCGATCACGGAGAGTTCACGTTCGAAATCGATGAACTCCTCGGCCACGATCACCACTTCATCGCCGGCCGAGACGTCGGGTTTGGTCTCGAAGGGGGCCGCGGCCTCCGATGGCCCGTGGAGTTTCCACACGCCCTTCCCGTCATAGCCTCCGCGGGAGGTCTTGGCGATGATCGGCCAGCCCTGCTCCTGCCCGAAGTCGATTAGTTCCCGGACCGTCCGGCAGATCGCGAAACGCGGGCACGGCACGCCCAACCCCGACAACCGTTCCCGCATCCGGGCCTTGTCCTGGGCGTGTTCAAGTGCCTCCGGTCCGGGTTTCACCACGATCCGGTCCTCCAGAGCGCGCAGATGCCCGGTGGGGACGTGTTCGTGATCGAAGGTGATGACGTCGCACTGCCGCGCGAAGGCGGTGAGCGTATCGAGGTCCGTGTAGTCGCCAACCGTGGTCAGCGGGATCACCTGCGCCGCGGAGGAGCCGGAGCTTTCGGCCAACAAACGGGTTTCGATGCCCAGTCCGATGGATGCCTGCTGCATCATCCGGGCCAGCTGCCCGCCCCCGATTATCCCGACCCGATAACGACGCTCCACGGGGCAGCAGCCTACTATTCGATTTCCCTCTCTTCGTCGAAGATCAGGTTGGCGATCACGGTGTGCACCTTCTCCACGCTGGGAACGTCATGCAAGGTCAACGGATCTTCCGCTGCCGTCAGCAGTATCAGGGTGCCGCAACCGAAAATCCGGTCCATCAGGGAGCTCTCGGTGTTGACGTTGTTGATGCTGCGCAGCGGGAAATCGTGGCCGGTCCTGTTCAGGATTCCCTTGCGGGTGATTATCCGGCGGTTCGTGATGGTGTAGGTGGAGGTCAGCCACAGCAACCAGGGCCTGATGACCAGCCACACGATCACGGCCGCGAAGATGATGACCAGAAACCAGATGCCCCAAGGTTTGACCTGTTCGGGGAGCAACACCAGGAAGATGGTCAGCAACGCACTGGCCAGGAGCAGGGTCAGGATCGCCCCTATGAGCGACTTGAGATGGGTACGCAGATGCAGAACCACCTGCTCGTCGGGAGCCAGCATGTCCTTCTTAAGTGCCATGACACAAGTCTTTCACGTTCACCGGGCAAGCCGGGCGTGGATGACGTCACCGACCGCGAAGGTCTCGATCCCGGATGCGGTCGCCACCCGGAGCCGCCCGTACTCGTCGACCCCGTTACCGATTCCCTCGACGACTCGTTGCGCGTCGACAACGATCCGCAGCGGGGTCCCGATGGATGCGCAGCGCCTCTGGTACTCGCCACGGACCTCTCCCGCGCCCTGCCAGTGCTCGTAGAGCGGCTGGAAATGTTCCAGGACCGATTCCAGGAGTTCTCTCGGGTCCTCGCGAAGTCCCGCGATCCTGAGGGAGGTGGCGGTCGGGACCGGAAGCTGATCCTCCCCGATCGAGACGTTTATGCCGATCCCGATCACGGCCCGGGCCCCGTCCTGGTGTTCGACGCGTTCGCTCAGGATCCCGCACACCTTGCGCCCGTCGATGAGCACGTCGTTGGGCCATTTGAGCTGAACCCGTCCCGGCTCGGTGGCCAGGCCGTCGACGGCCGCGTGCACGGCCATGCCCGCCAGCAGCGACAACCACCCCCACTGGGGCAGTTCCGGCCTCGGTTCCAGCAGCATGGAAAAGGCCAGTGAGGTTCCCGGGGGAGCCACCCAGGTGCGGTCCATGCGCCCACGGCCGGCCCGCTGTTCCAGGGTAGCCACGACGAGCCCCTCCGCCCCGCCCCGCCTGGCCTCCTCGGCCACATCGGAATTGGTGGATCCGGTGTGATCCAGCCAACGCACCTCACGCCACATGCTCACGGACATGACCGTCACCTTAGAGGCTCCGGGACAGGGGTGCCACGGGACCGCACCGGGGTGTGTGCCTGAACAACGACGCCATCCTATGCGTCGCCGGACCGCCATGCCGGGCGGGGACCCGGCAGAGGCCGTCACGGACCGTGGGGTTGTCGTGTGTCATTCCGGGTGGTTGGTTCCATCGGTCAAAACCGGCCGGGACACCCGATCGGGCAAATAATAAAGAGCCAATGAATCCAAAATCCTCTGCAACTGACCAATAGCCGCATCACGCTCCCCCTCCGTTCCCGCACCAACAACAAGCCTCGCAGCCTTGACAGCACGCCGCAGACCATCCCGGAACTCAGGCGCGGCATGACGAATCCCCACCCGTTCCGCATGCTGCCTCGCAAGAACAAAAGCCAGCTCAACCCGATCTGCCCGCTCCGACGAAGGATCATCATCAAACTCAACCAACGCTCTCTCAAACGCCGCCGTCCTCGGCACCACTGGATCAAACAAAGCAGGACACTCAACCCGATAAATTAAATCACCACGAAGCCTGCCATACTCACCTCGGATCCGTTCCACCTGAAGCCCCGGGGAAACAGCAGCCCCAGCAGGCAGAGCCCCTCGCCACAACTCCCCACGCTCGACAGCCAACGCATATTCATGAACATTCCCAGGAGTGACACCAAGTTTCTCCTGGCCAAGGATGCGGTATCTCTTGACGAGAGAATCTACGACGACGGGAACAACCACATATATCTCGAGCAGTGCGGCCAAGGGAAGGAACAGCACCCCCACCCCACTGATCCCCAGCGGACGATCCCCACCCAGAAGAAAAATGGTTGCCAGGACGAGCAAAACCCCTAAGCAGATACCCACGACGAAGGCAAGCGATCCGGACGGCTGCAGAGGAGGCAGGAACATGACCCGGGCTCGAGAACCCAGAGACCTTTCCGCCAATTCTCCTATCGTCGCCGAATAAGAAAGTCGGAAATCATTCTCAGGGAATTCTTTTTCAGCAAAGGGCAGTCGGGCCATGGGAGAGGTCACCCGCAGCTGCCGGCCATCTGCATCTCCGGCAACTTTCAGAATCCGACTCCGTGCATCGTCGTACACCAGCAGAACGCAGGGCTCATAGTCTCTCAGCCGGGCATCCGGTCCGGCCAGTTGCCAGTGGATGCCGCTCACGATTCCCTCCTGCCGGGAAGCAGCTGTCTGACCCTGCGCCCCTCCAAGGACAACCGCGCCTCTTCGGGACCGGGAAGATAGTAAAGGGCCAAATCCTCCAGGATGTCGATGGCAGCTTTCATGGCGGCTCTCCGTTCGGCGGATGTGGCGGCCGTATCCCGAGCGACCCGAATGCAGTGCAGCACTTTTTCCGCGCGTCCACGGGCCTCCGGCGGGAAATGCCTCATCCCAACACGCTCGGCGTGCTCCCTGGCAATCCGGAAGGCTGTTTCAATGGCGGCGGCCATCTCGATTTTTTCGTCTGCCTCCAGACGAGCCGACGTGGAATCCCACTCGAACAACACCAGGGCCAGTTTCTCACCGCAGGGGTCGCCGGCATCGAACAGGGCCGGAAACTCGACGCGATAGGCGATGTCACTCAGCAAGCGACCGTATTCCTCCTTCACTGCATTCACCCGCTCGTCGGCGTCGGTTGAACGATCCGCCGGGAGTTCGAATTCCTTCAGGGAGTGGACCTTGCCATCCATTGTGTACACAAGTTTTCTGATTCCCTTGGTCAACAGTTTTCCCGGAGTCAGGAAAAGCAGGAGCAGGGAGGGCACCATGAGGATCCCCACCAGCAGGACCATTCGCCCCGTGAGACCCGCTCCCCAGCCCCCGTCAAGCCAGAGCCGCCAGAACACGATCCAAGCAATAACCGCAAGCGCCGCTCCCCCGAACCTGATAACACCAGAAATCTTTTTTCCCTGAAGTTCACCCGCCTGCCCCGGGGGTAATGAAAAGGCGCGGATCGGCACTCCCCTCCCCGCCTGCATCACGAAATCCTTGAGCACCCGGGTTTTCAGCACAAGAAATTCCGACGGCCCCGATTCATTTTCATGAAAGAATCGGACCGCTATCCTTCCATCATCCTTCCCGGGGCCCCGATCACGCTCCACCAAGCACATGGCATTGTCGAACTGCAGCAGGATGTTCTTCGGCAACAAATCGACTGGGGTTGACAGAGGAATCTCTTGAAGCCTGATGGCCATGACGACAGGGTATCGGCCCCCGGTCCAGCACCTCCTTTGGAATCACGGCGGGCGGTCACGGTCGGGCCTGCCGCGCCCGCTTCGCCCGGACGCTAAGGTTCCATGCATGGACATCGACATCCACACCACTGCCGGCAAGCTGGCGGATCTGGGGCGTCGCATCGACGAGGCCGTCCATGCCGGTTCCGCCAGCGCCGTTGAGAAGCAGCACGCCAAGGGCAAGATGACCGCCCGGGAAAGGGTGTTGGCTCTCCTGGACGAGGGCAGTTTCGCGGAACTGGACGAATTCGCCCGGCACCGTTCCAAAAACTTCGGGATGGATGCCCGCCGCCCCTACGGGGACGGTGTGATCACCGGAACCGGGGCCATCCATGGCCGCCCCGTCTGCGTCTTCAGCCAGGACGTGACGATCTTCGGCGGGGCGCTGGGCGAGGTCTACGGCGAGAAGATCGTCAAGATCATCGATTTCGCGCTGAAGACCGGATGCCCGCTGATCGGGATAAACGAGGGCGGCGGTGCGCGCATCCAGGAGGGGGTGGTGTCCCTGGCCCTGTACGGGGAGATCTTCCGCCGCAACACCCGGGCCTCCGGGGTGATCCCGCAGATTTCGCTGATCATGGGGGCGGCGGCTGGGGGTCACGTCTACTCCCCCGCCCTGACGGATTTCGTGGTGATGGTGGACAAGACCTCGCAGATGTTCATCACCGGCCCCGAGGTGATCAGGACCGTCACGGGCGAGGACGTCTCCATGGAGGAGTTGGGCGGTGGCCGCACCCACTCCAGCAAATCGGGGAACTCGCACTACCTGGCTGCGGACGAGAACGACGCCCTGGAATACGTTCGTGACCTGATCAGCTACCTGCCACAGAACAACCTGGAGGATCCCCCCGTCTACGACGACGCCGAGGTGGATCTGACCATCACCGACCACGACCGGCAGCTCGACCAGCTCATACCGGATTCCGCGAACCAGCCCTACGACATGCGCGAGATCATCCACAACGTGCTCGACGACGAGGAGTTCCTCGAGGTCATGGAACTGTTCGCAGGCAATGTCATAACGGGTTTCGGACGGATCGAGGGCCGCCCCATCGGCATCGTCGCCAGCCAACCGACCGTGTTCGCCGGTTGCCTCGACATCGACGCATCCGAGAAGGCCGCGCGTTTCGTCCGCACCTGCGACGCCTTCAACATCCCGGTGCTGACCTTCGTCGACGTCCCCGGTTTCCTTCCCGGCGTCGATCAGGAGCACCAGGGCATCATCCGGCGCGGGGCGAAGCTGATCTTCGCCTACGCCGAGGCGACCGTGCCCACCATCACGGTCATCACCCGCAAGGCATACGGTGGCGCGTACATCGTGATGGGTTCGAAACATCTCGGGGCGGATGTGAACTTCGCCTGGCCGACGGCACAGATCGCGGTGATGGGCGCGCAGGGCGCGGTCAACATCCTCCACCGCAGAACCCTGGCCGAAGCCGAGGACCCGGACCGGTGCCGCCAGGAACTGATCGCCGAGTATGACCAGGAGCTCGCGAACCCGTACGTCGCGGCGGAGCGGGGCTACATAGACCAGGTGATCTACCCGCACGAAACCCGGGCCCAGATCATCCGGGTGCTGCGGCTGCTGCGCACGAAACGCGAACAGTTGCCGCCCAAGAAGCACGGGAACATCCCGCTGTGACCGGGCGCTACAACATCCGGGCGAGCGGGGCGACGGAGGAGGAGATCGCCGCGCTGGTGGTGGTTCTCCGGGCCCGCGACATGGCCGATGACAAGCTCAAGGCGGCCGATGACCGCCCGCTCGCGGGTGGTTGGAAATCCTATTACCGGACCGTGCGCCAGCAGCTCGTCTACGGACGTGACGCCTGGCGCACCTACATCAGGTTCTGACGATGCGTTTCATACTCGCCTCCAAATCTCCCTCCCGCCTGGAGTTGCTGCGCCGGGCCGGCCTGGATCCCGAGGTCCACGCCAGCGACGTGGACGAATCCCTGATCACCGATCCTCAGCCGGTCCGGCTCGCGCTGCGGCGAGCGGCCGCGAAGGGAGAGTTCGTGGCCGAGCGGGTGGCGGGCGAGGCGATTTTCGTGGCCTGTGACTCCGTGCTGGAGTTCGAGGGCCGCGCCCACGGCAAACCCCGCACCGTCGAGGCCACGACCGCTCAGTGGCAGCGAATGCGGGGCCGCCAGGGCGTACTGCACACAGGCCATTTCGTGCTGGTCCGCAGCGACAACGAGGCCCGGCAGGCGCTGCGCACCGCGAGCACGGTGGTGAAATTCGCCGACGTCACCGATGAGGAGATCGCCGCCTATGTCGCACGGGGCGAACCCCGCTGGGTGGCCGGCGCCTTCACCATAGACGGGCTGGGTGGCGCCTTCATCACGGGGGTCGAGGGCGATCCGCACAACGTGGTCGGACTCTCCCTTCCTCTGCTGCGGCAGATCCTGCTCGACCTGGGAGTCACCTGGCCGAGCCTGTGGCGAGGTGGCGCCGAGACCTGACCTCAGGCCTGGCCGGGTTGCTCCATCCGCACCTGGGTCACCCGGTTCCAGTCATCGAAGGAGCAGTGCGCGTGCGCTCCGTCCGGGTAGGTCAGGACGATGCCACCGTCGTTGGTCCGTACCGGTCTGAGTCCTCGTTGGGCCCCGTAGTTGCCGATCGTCTGCCGATGATTCCCGGAATACTGGAGGCAGACCGACATCAATCGCGGCAGCGCCTCCGGGACGGGTGCCGGCAGTTTGAGGTCGAGGACCGCCAGGTAGGCCACCCCGTTGCTGTACGGAGCTGCATAGATGGCGGGTGCACCCGACAGCCGTGCGGCGAGGAAGGCCACGGCCGATCCCGGCCTCATGCCGTAGTCCGTCACGCCCTCCAGGGAGAAGGATTCCACGGAGAACTCCGGGATGCCGGCCTCGCGTCCCTTTGCGCACCCCGGCAGGATCGCCGACACCGCGGGATGCGATGCACCGTAACCCGGGTTCGCCCAGGACCACATCCACGTGTTGGATATCTCGGACGAGGTGCCGACCATGGCAACCTCGTAGACCCGTTCCCCCAGCCACAGTCTGCGCTGGTCCAGGTCGGCTCTCCACTCGGCGGCACCGGCCTCGTCGAACAAGGCCTGCTGCCCCTCCACGGCGAGCAGGGCGAAATCAGTCAGGGCGTCAGCGAGGGTCACAGCCATGCCTCAATGCTTACACACTTTCGCTCCGGTTCTCGAGGAAAGCCGAACCCTCCCCCGACGAGGGTAGTTTCGATTTCAATTTACGCGATGTGTTATCGCCGGTTGACCAGTCTCGACAGGGACTTGAAGGACGGCTTGGCCGAGCAGCAGAATTGGGGCATGTCGCTGCCTGCCCGCTCTCCCCTGACAGACGTCGGGGCGAAGGCTGCCAGGATTCTGGACCAGGCGCAGGCGATGGCCGATCAGTTGAGGGCCGAGACCCGCGCGGAGGTGCTGGAGATCCTGCGGCGCCACGAGGCGGAACGAACCGCTGCCGAGGACCTTGCGGCGGCTAATGCGCAGGCCCGGCAGGAACTGGCCGAGACCCGCAACCAGGCCCGTCAGCGCATGGTCAAGGCCGACGAGGAGGCGCGCTCCACCATGCGTGAGGCCTCCTCCCGGGCGGCCCGGCTGGTTGCCGGGGCGGAGCAGACCTGCGACCAGTTGCGCACCAACGCCGCCCTGGAGGTGGAGCAGATAATCCAACGCGGCCGCGACGAGGCGGAGCAGATCCTAGCGAAGGCCCGGGAGGCCGCGGAAGAGACAGCGGAACGGCAACGCGCCGAGCAGGAGAAGTTGGAAGCCACCTGGGCCGAGCGGGAACAGGCGTGCGAGAAGAGCATCGCCGAACGCAGGACGGAGGCTGAGGCCGAGACCAGGCAGTACCTGACATCGGCCCGTATGGAAGCCAGGGAGATCGTCAGGAAGGCCCGCGAGGAGGCGGAGCGGATCAGGGAATCGACCACCAAGTGGCGCGAGGAGTACGTCGCCGCGGCGGAGGCCACGGTGGCCACCGCGGAGAAGCAGCGCGAGGACCTGCTCGCCTCGGCCCAGAAGGAATCCCAGCAACTGCTCAAGGAGGCCTCCTCGCAGCTGAGCTGGACCAAACAGACCGTGGCCGATCTGCGCAGCAGCGTCGAGGCCGAGGTGGATGCGAAACGGGCCGAGGCGGCGGAGGAACTGGAGGTCTGGAAACAGACCCAGAAGGACGACCTCGACGCCTTCATCGTTTCCCGCCGCCACGAACTGGCGGTGGCGGAGGCCGCCACCATCGCAGCCGTCCGGGAGGCGAACGAGCGGGTCGGGAGCCTGCTCTCGGCCGCCCAGGAGGAGGCCGAGCGAACTCGTCGCACCGCCGAGCAGGAGGCCGAGAACCGCCGTCGCACCGCCGCGGAGGAGTCACGGGAACTGGTCGAGCGGGCCAACCGGATCCTCTCCGTGGCCAAGGACGAGGCCCAGACGCTGCGCGAGCAGACGATGACCGAACTGGAGCAGCTCCACTCGGAGCACTACACGAAACTGCGAACCGATCGCGAAGCCGCCAAACGCGAGGTCGAGAAGGCCCGCGCGGAAGCGGAGCACGCCCGCGCAGACGCACGTCGCCGACTGAGGGATGCACGCGAAGAGGTCAAGGCGCTCTCCAGGCAACGCGACGAGATCACATCCCAGCTGAGTAAACTGTCCGGGGTCATTGAGGCTTTGGCCGCACCCGGCGAGAATGAATTAGGAGACCGATGACCGACGAAACATTCGCAACGGTACGCCGGGGCTACGATCCAGCCCAAGTCGATTCCGTTTTGCGCCGGATGCGACAGACGCACGCCGCCGCCCTGCAGGAGGCGGCCACCCAGACGGTTGAGATCAACAAGCTCAACCAGGCGCTCGAGGCCTCGCAGGGCCGCGTCACCGGGCTGCAGCAGCAGGTGAGCGAGCTCCAGGAGCAGGTGACCCAGGCCCAATCACACGCCTCGAACGGCCACGGCACCGACTTCACATCCCTCGGGGAGCGGATCGCCCAGATGTTGACCCTCGCCCAGGAGGAGGCCGACGACATCCGGCTGCGCGCCCAGGAGGACGCCGAGGCCATGGAGATCCAGGTGGCCCACGAGGTGGAGCACGCCCGCGCGGCCGCGGACGGTTACGCCACCGAGACCCGCAGCAAGGCCGAGGCCGACGCCGCCCGGATTATCGACCAGGCCAACCGCGAGGCCGACGAGCTGCTGGATCACGCCGACCGCGAGGCCTCCGCGCGCCGCCGCGAGGCCGAGGCCGTCTTCGAGCAGCAGCGCGCCGCCGCCGGGGCCGCAGCGGCCGAGTTCGAGGCCACGCTGGCGGAACGCAGGGAGCGCGCAACCGCCGAGTTCGCCACCCAGATGGCCAACCACGAGCGTGCCCTCGCGGTTGCCAACGACAAGCTGACGGAGGCCCAGACCGAGGCGGCCCGCGTCCTCGAGGAGGCCCACGCATCCGCGGAGGAGGAACGGGAGCGTGCCGCTTCCGAGGCCAAGTCGCGCCTGGAGAACGCTCGGATCGCCGCGGAGCGCGTCAAGCGCGAGTCCGAGCGCGAGTTGAGCGCCCTGGCTGCCCGTCGCGATTCCATCACCGAGCAGCTCGCGAACGTCCGTCAGATGCTTTCCACCCTGGGTGGCAGCGCCCTGACGATGAACCTGGCGCCCGGCAGCCCGACCAGCCCCGGGGATGTCGCCGCCGAGGACGCGGCCACGAAGAAGAGCGCCTCGGCCAAGACGACCGCCAAGGCCAGGTGATCCGACCCGCTCACTGCTCGCGATCGGTGCGCAGGGAAAGCGCCGAGAGCCCTTCGGTGACGGTGAAGGCCCCCTGCCACTGACCGCGCCGGAACAACAACGAGTCCTGCCCGTCAGCCGTGATCTCGAATCCGGCGGCGGGCAGGTTTCTTCTCAGCCAGGCCGCGAGCTCCGCCCCACCGGGGGACGTGATGACCAAGGTGACGTTGGCTTCCAGGTCGACTCGGTCACGGATCACCAGCCCGGAGGGGAGCCAGAAGTCGGCCGGGCCGTTGCGGAACCCGAGCCGGGTCAGGGTGACGCCGTCGGCCGGGGCGCTGGCGGTCCAGGTGACCTCCGGGGTGGCTGGCTGCAGCGGCGGGGTGGTGCAGCCCGCGAGCGCCAGGAGCGCCAGCAACCCGGCAGCTGTTCGCCTCATCGGCGCTCCAATCCGAGCACGACATCGCGGGGATCCTCCAGGCAGATGCGCACCTGTTCCTCCAGTCGTTCCTGCCGGGGGACCGGGAGCCGGTTCGCCGGGAACCAGCCGAAGTCGCTGATCTCGCCGTCACCGATCCCGGGCCGGCCACCCACCAGCCGGCCCCGGAACCCGTGGTCCAGGAAACGACAGCGGTCGCCGTTGGGGAAGGTGACCTCGTCCATGACATCCAGCCACAGCATCCGCTCCACCTCCACCTCGATGCAGGCCTCCTCCCGGGCCTCCCGCACCACGGTGTCGGCGGGGTTCTCCCCCGGCTCAACGATCCCGGAGATCGCGGCCCAGTTGCCGTCGTCGGCGCGGCGGCCAAGCAGCACTTCCGTCCCGGCCTCCCCTTCCCGCAGCACCACGAGATTGGCCCCGCTCAGCCACAGCGTCTCGTTCCCGATGTGACGGCGCAACTCGAGAATGAAATCAGGTGTCGGCATGGTCCAACTTTAAAGGCTCCGCGGAGGGACAGGGCAGCACCAAGGCTGGTTGAGGTCGGCCCTCTGGTGCCAGTAGGCCAACCTCAACCAGCCTGCAGAGGCTTTCTCCCGGATACCTCTATCCGCTGTTTTCCTGCCGAGAACCGGATCCGCTGGCGGCCGGCGGGGCGTAAGGACCACGTTCGGCGATCTCCACCCAGCGCTGCTCATTGATCCGGGACGCGAGAACCAGGGCGACCACGACGTAGAGCGCCCCCGTGAGGGTCCAAAGAACTGGGCCATCGCTGGCTCCCACGATCCGAGCGATCGTTGTTGCGAGGTGAAAGCCTCCATGGATACCTATCCCCGCCCAGACGCTGCGCATGATGAGACAGAGGCACGTGGCTGCCAAGGCGAATCCGAACGGGAAGGCAAGGTAGATGACCCGCTCCAGGACGTTCTGCTGACCGCCTCGGGAGATTATGTGTGGGATGGTGAAAACAATCACCGAGACCCAGACGGCACGTGTGGGACGATCGGAAAAGCTCTGCAGGAGGTAGCCGCGCATGATGGCTTCCTCCCCAATGCCCTGGAACACGTAGGATCGTGCGAGAACCACGAGAACGGATACGACGATGAACCACCACGGCACTTGGAGGTCCATCGGCGGCGAAGGAACAACCAGGCCGAGAACATGGGAAACGGCGGTGACGCAGCAGACGACGACCGTCGAGATCCCGGTGCCGGCCAGTAGCGCTTTCGCCGCACGGCGGTTGAAGACCAGCCCTGCGGCGCGCACGGGCCGGTGATCCATGTAACGTGTGAGCATGAGGGCGAACAGAAGGTAGGCGATGCAGGAAACCGTCCACATCACCACCAGCGTCCCGGTTTTGAGTATGGGGTCATCTGATACGACCCAGGCGTGGAACGAGCCAATGCCGCCGAACAGCAGCGAGGAAAACGCGGCCGCCTCGAAGGCGACGAGAGCCAGGAGAATGCGTGCCCAACCGGGTGCACGCGGAGGAGTTCGCAGGAACCGGGCCTGTGGGGATGCTTCGATACGTTGAGCTGTCATGTTTCGACGCTAGGACGCGATCATGGTTGTTTCGCGTGACCGGAGACCGGATTTCTGCCCCGTACCCATGACCGCGGTCACGGGACGTCGGATCATGGTCCGGTCTACAGTGAAGGAATGAAAACCAAGCGGCGCGGCAGCAGGCAGGCGGAGGGTTCCTTACCCACCGGCGCCAATCTTTTGCCAGTGCTACAGGTTCTCTCGCTCGTGTGCCTGGCCATTTCCGGGCTGCACATCCTGCACGGTGGTAACCAGCTTAGCAACGCCGCAGCGTGCTACATCCTGGGCGTGACCTGCTTGGTGGGTGTCTTCTGGGTGGCGCGAAGCCACGCAGTGACCGGTCGAGGGCGCGCCACCTGTTCCGTGGTCGTGCTGCTTCTTCTGATCGGGCCGGAGTTGCTGGGCAATTTCTCCTTCACAGTGCCGATACTCATCGTGGCAACCGCTCTGCTGGTGATCGACGTCGGCATGTACACGAGCCTGGCCGGGGGCGGCCTGACATCCATCGTTCTCCTGGCCCTGGGGCTGACCCTGGGACAGGGGCCGGTGGAGTCCTTGTCCATCGCCGTCTCCTCCATGGTCCTCATGTCCGTGGGGACGACGCTGGGTCTGGTCCTGTCCAGGTATGACGCCGCCCTGGCACAGATCCGCCGGAAAACTGCGCTGGAGAAGGAGTTCATGTTGGCACAGGAACGCGCGCGGGCCGCACATGAGTTGCACGACGGCCTGGGGCACCGGTTGACCCAGATCGGCATGAGCCTGGAGTTTGCGGGCCGCGTACGTGAAACGGATCCCGACGCGGCGTGGGACGAGGTGGCGGTAGCAGAGCGGACAAGCCGCGATGCGATGAACGAGATGCGCACCTGGGTCAGGGCCTTGAGTCCGGCGCGCAGCGAAAACGACCGCTGCGGTGTGGACCTGGAAGCCATCGCGGCGTCGTTCCGCGGAACGGATGTGGACGTGAGGGTTCGTGAGGAGTTGAGACCGCACGTACTCACCGATGCGGCCGAACTGCTCGTGTACCGCACGGTACAGGAGGGGTTGACCAACGCTCTCAGGCATTCCCGGGCACGCGTTGTGGAAATCCTTGCGACCAGAACCGGTGACGAGGTCCTGGTGTCGGTGACCAATGAAATCCCCGCCGCACAGGACCGAAAGATTCCGAAGGCACCGGTTGGGGACCCGGACGGCGCATCCGCGGGATTCGGCATCAACGGGTTGTCCGAGCGCGCCGTCGACCTAGGGGGCACGGTCACAGCCGGCCGGAACGGCAACTCGTTCCGATTGACCTTGACGCTTCCCCTCCGGGAGGCCGCCTCGACTGGCCAGGACGTGTCATGAGCGCTGCTCTCCGGGTTCTCGTTGTCGATGACCAGCAGCTCCTCCGCCGGGGATTGATCATGCTCTTCGGAACGGTCGATGGCATCGATGTCGTGGCTCAGGCGGCCCACGGGGACGAGGCCCTGGCGGTGCTGCGCGCCAAGAGGATCGACGTGGTTCTGACGGACGCGAAAATGCCGGTCATGGACGGCATTGAGCTCGTACGGCGGTGTGCACGGTCACATCCAGGGCTACCAGTCCTGGTCCTGACCACCTTCGATGAACCTGACATCGTCCGAGGGGCGATTGCCGCTGGGGCTGCAGGATTCCTTCTGAAGGACACCTCCATCGAGTCCCTGGCCGAGGCGGTCCGAGCCGTGGCTGATGGCGGGCTGGTGATCGACCCCCGCGTGGCACGTCTCGCTTTCACCACCGACGGTTCACGGACGGCAGGGGACGAGTCCCCGGTGCTTGCAGTCCTGACCCCAACCGAACGCAAAGTGGCCTCCCTGGTGGCCGAGGGCCTGACCAACCAAGCGATAGCCGCACGCATGGTCCTGGCGGAAGGCACTGTGAAGAACCATGTCTCCACCCTGTTGCACAAGTTGCAGGCTCCCGATCGCACCGCACTCGCGTTGACGTTGTACAAGGCTTTCCAGTCCTGAAATCGCTCCCGGCAGGATGATTCTGGCTCCTCCGCAACCGGCCTTGTTCCCTCCACCCTCTGAGCCACGAAGGTCTCAAGTTACGGCTAGACTCCGCCGAAGAGGTTCTACCGGAGGAGGCAGGAAGGTGAACAACGGGGTCATCTCGAAAGTTCTGATCGCCAACCGCGGGGAGATCGCCGTCAGGGTGATCCGGGCCGCGCGCGACGCGGGCATCGCCTCGGTCGCCGTGTACGCCGACTCCGATGCGGACTCCCTGTTCGTGACGCTCGCGGACGAGGCCTTCGCCCTGGGCGGAGCGACCCCCGCGGACACCTACCTGAACGTGGAGAAACTTCTCGACGTGGCGCGCCGCTCCGGAGCCGACGCCGTGCACCCGGGCTACGGTTTCCTGGCCGAGAACGCCGGTTTCGCCCGCGCCGTCATGGACGCGGGCCTGAAATGGATCGGCCCACCCCCCGAGGCCATCGAGAGCCTGGGCGACAAGGTCAAGGCCCGTCACATCGCGCAGAAGGTGGGTGCTCCGCAAGTGCCGGGCACCCCCGATCCCGTCGCCGACGCCGCGGAGGTGGTGCGTTTCGCGGAGCAGCACGGCCTGCCCGTGGCCATCAAAGCCGCCTTCGGGGGTGGCGGTCGCGGCCTCAAGGTGGCCCGCACCCTCGAGGAGATCCCCGAGCTGTTCGATTCCGCAACCCGGGAGGCCATCACCGCCTTCGGGCGCGGCGAGTGTTTCGTGGAACGCTACCTGGACAAACCCCGGCACGTGGAAACCCAGTGCCTGGCCGATGAACACGGCAACGTGGTGGTGGTCTCCACCCGCGACTGCTCACTGCAGCGCCGCCACCAGAAGCTCGTCGAGGAGGCGCCGGCCCCGTTCCTCAGCCCGGAACAGGAGGAGCTGCTGCGCAGTTCGTCGAAGGCCATCCTGAAGGAGGCCGGGTACGTCGGGGCGGGGACCTGCGAGTTCCTCGTCGGCCTCGACGGGACCATTTCCTTCCTGGAGGTCAACACCCGGCTCCAGGTGGAGCACCCGGTTTCCGAGGAGGTCACGGGGCTGGATCTGGTGCGGGAGATGTTCCGCATCGCCGAGGGCGAGGAGCTGGGCTACGACGACCCCGAGATCCACGGCCACTCCATCGAGTTCCGCATCAACGCCGAGGACGCCGGGCGTGGTTTCATGCCCGCCCCCGGCACCCTGGTCAAGTGGCACGCTCCCACCGGTCCCGGAATTCGTGTCGACGAGGGCTATCACGCGGGCATGACCGTACCGGGAGCCTTCGACTCGCTCGTGGCGAAACTCATCGTCACCGGCGCGAACCGACCCCAGGTCCTTGCTCGGGCGCGCCGTGCCCTGGGTGAGCTGCAGGTCGAGGGGATGCCGACGGTCGTCCCGTTCCACCAGGTTCTGTTGGAGGAACCCGATTTCGTGGCCGCCGACGGCAGCTTCGGGGTTCACACCCGCTGGATCGAAACCGAGTTCACCAACGAGATCCCCGCCTACACGGGGGTGCTGGGTGACCCCGAGGACCTGGGCGAACCGGAGGTGATCGCTGTGGAGGTCAACGGGCGTCGCATGGAGGTGAAGCTGCCCGCCGGTTTCGGGGCCCGCCCCGAGGCCCGTGGCAAGACCCCGAAACGCCCCACCCGCCGCGACCGGGGTGGCGCCAGGGTCTCCGCCCCGAGCGGCAACGGCCTGATCTGCCCCATGCAGGGCACCGTCGTGAAACTCTCCGTCCAGGAGGGCGAGGTCGTCGAGGAGGGCCAGGTGGTGGCGGTCATCGAGGCCATGAAGATGGAACAACCGCTGCACGCCCACCGGCCCGGCCAGGTGGTGAGGATAGCCATCGCCCCGGGGCAGCCCGTCAATGCGGGCGACGTGATCTGCGAGATCATCGACCCGGAGTAGCTCTGATCGCTACTGCGCCGATGGCAGGAACTGGTCCATGTCGAGGGCGGGCAGGGCTGCGCTGGGTACGCTGACGACCTTCGCGGGGATTCCCGCGACCGTGGTGTGTGGGGGGACATCCTTCAGCACCACGGAACCCGCGCCTATTTTTGCGCCCTCCCCGATTCGGATGTTGCCGAGCACCTTGGCTCCTGCTCCGATCATGACGCCGCGCCCGATCTTGGGGTGGCGATCGCCGCCCTCCTTGCCGGAGCCGCCGAGGGTGACCTCGTGGAGCATGGAGAAGTCGTCCTCCACCACCGCGGTCTCACCGATCACCACGCTGGTGGCGTGGTCGAACATGATGCCCTTGCCGATCCGTGCGGCCGGGTGGATGTCGACGGCGAACACCTCCGAGATCCGCGATTGCAGGTACAGGGCCAGTGCATGACGATCGCGTTCCCAGTAGGAATGCGCCACCCGGTAGGCCTGGATGGAGTGGAAGCCCTTGAAGTAGAGCAGTGGGTTGGCGTATCCGGCGGCGGCTGGGTCGCGTTGGACCACGGCCTGCAGGTCGGCGCGGATGGCGTTCTGGATGCACTTCTCGTCGCGCAGCACGTCGAGGATGATGTCGCGGAGGCTGAGGGCCGGGAGGGTGGCGTTGTCGAGTTTCGCGGCGAGTATGTAGGCCAGCGCGGTTTCCAGGTCGGGCTGGCTGAGCACCACGTGCGACAGGAACCCGGCCAGCAGGGGCTCGTTGGCGGCGGCTTCGGCGCACTCGGCGCGGATGGATTCCCAGATCAGGTGGTCGGCGACGATACGTGCAGGATCCATTGCTTCTCCAAGTGGTTTGATGACTGCCGAAACGGAAACACAAAGGCTACCTGCTCGCATTCCCACCGCACCGGTTCAACCTTCCGTTTCCGCCTCACGGGTAGGCTCGTTGCATGACCGCAGAGTTGCGTAACGCCCAGCGCGATGAGTTCTGTCGCGTGTTGTCCATGGTCGCTCCGGATGCCCCGACGCTGTGCTCGGGTTGGACCGCGTTCGATCTCGCCGCGCACATCTGGATCCTGAACCACGAGCCCCTCGCCTGGGCGGGAATGCTGCTGCCGCCGTTCTCGTGGCTCACGGACCGGGAGATCCGGCGGACGAAGGAACGGTTCTCCTACGCCGGGCTGGTCGAGGAGATCCGCACCGGCCCGGCATCCTTCGCGTGCATGCCGACCGATCCCCGGGAGGATCACCGGCACTCCCTCGGCGAGTACTTCATCCACACCGAGGACGTGCGCCGCCCAAACCGGCTGCCCAAACAGGAGATCTCCCCCGACCTGGCCGAGGCCCTGTGGCGGCGTCTCAGGACGGCCTCCTGGCAGCTGCACCCGTTCGCATCCTGGGAGTTCCGCACCCCGCAGGGTGGCCACGGGAGGATCGGGCGCGGCCCCGTCACCAAACAGATCACGGGCGAACCCGGTGAACTGCTGATGTGGGTGTACGGGCGCACCGAGGCCGCCCGGGTGGAGATCGTGAAGTTCTGAGGTTCACAGGAAACGCACTGGCTTCTCAGGGGAAACCCATCGTTGCGAGCCCAAGGATTCTTCCCAAGGGACGAAACCGAAAGGCGGGACAGCAATGGGATTCAGGAAGATCACGGCCAGGTTCGCGGGGCTCACCGCAGCAGTCCTGCTGGCGGCCGGGACCCTCGTCGGATGCGTGAACGCGAGCGATGTGAAGGCGGAGGAACCCGCCTCGGTGAGCAGCACAGCGCCGGCCACGAAAGCCTCGACCACCTCCGCGGGAACCACGACCGGCTCCAGCGCCGGGGCCACCTCGGCGGCGAGTACCGCAGCCGGCACGAACACCGAGTTGACCTCCGGTCAGGTGAGCGTGACCATCGACGGTAAGTCCACGACCCTGTCCGGTGCCTACGTCGTCGACGGCATCGACGCGGTGATCGACGGCGGAACCTACTCCTCCGCCACCGCCGACCAGGCCGTCTTCCTGGTGGTCAACGGCGGCAGCCTGACCATCAGGAACGCCGGGATCACCAAATCCGGGGACACCTCCAACGAGGAGCAGTCGAACTTCTACGGATTCAATTCCGCGGTGCTGGTGGCCGGTGAGGGATCCAGCGTGACGGTGGAGAACACGACCATCACCACCCAGTCATCCGGTTCGAACGGTGTCGTGGCCACCGGCGGCGCCACCGCCACGGTGGGGCAGACCACCATCGAGACCCACGCGAACTCCTCGCGTGGCCTGCACGCCACCTACCAGGGAGCCATCACCGGCGAGAACGTGGCCATCCACACGCGCGGAGCGCACTCCGCCACCCTGGCCACCGACCGCGGCAACGGCACCGTCACGGTCACCGGGACCAACGACCTGAACACCGAGGGCGATGGTTCTCCCCTGCTGTACTCCACCGGCCAGATCTCGGCCAGCGGGGTCACGGGGGAGGCGAAGGACTCCGAGGTGGTCGTGGTGGAAGGCAAGAACTCCGCCACCCTGACCGATTCCACGGTCACCTCCAACGGCAAGAAGGCCGTGATGCTCTACCAGTCCTTCAGCGGTGACGCGCACGACAAGGACGCCACCGCCACCCGGTCCACGTTCACGATGACCAACACGAAACTCACCGCAAACGGCACGGACGCGGTGCTCTACGCCACCAACACCACCACCTCCGCGACCCTCACGAACGTGGAGATCACCTCCAGCACCTCGGTCGGCGTCAAAGCTGACGAGGACCGCTGGGGCAAGTCCGGAAGCAACGGAGCCACGCTGCACCTGGTCCTGGACGGCACCACCATCACCGGCGGTGCGACGGCGGGAAGCAGCTCGGCGATCACCATCGCTTCCACCAACGGTGGCAAGGTGGAGGGGGAGGTGAGCGGTTCGGTCACAAATTCCTGACATGGCTACAACGGGCGGCCGGGAATCCCCTCCCCCGGCCGCCCGTCCATGCCGCCATCCGCGATCGGCGCAGGGCGGTTAGCCACATGGTTTCGACACGCCCGGCTCGCTAACGCTCGCTGGTCGGCTCAACCAACTTCGGAGAGTCACAGACCGCCTCGCTGATGCTCGCGGATCAGCTCGACCAATTCCGGAAAGGACAGGTCGGCTCGCTGACGCTCGCGAATCGACTCAGCCAGCTCCGGAAAGGGAAACCCCACCGGCTCGCGGGGCTCGGCTCAATCAGCGCCGAAAGGGAAACCCTCCCGGGTTGTCGTCATTCGCCGGGGGCGCGCACCCCGATGGTGAGCAGCAGGTTGGCGTAAAGCCGCTGGTCGGCCGAGACGATGACGACGGTGACGTCCTCGGCCTTCGCGGCGTCGTAGAAGTCCCAGCGGGGAATCTCGTCGAAGGCCACGCCGGGCAGGGCGGCACGGTACTCGTCGTGGGCGGGGATCACCTCCGGGGCCTCGATGCCCACCGCGTCCGCGGCGGGCACCATCAACCCGGCCCTTTCGATGGGGACGGTGCGTTTCAGCACCTCGAGGATCCGGGTGACGTCGAGCAGCCCGGGCGCGAGGTTCAGGAAGATGCGTTCCGCCGCCGCGGGTGCGCCACTTGCGACCGGGTAGTTGCCGTCGGTGATCAGGATCTTGCCGCTGTGCCCGCTGCGTCCCAGCGCCGCCAGCAGCCCGGGGTGGGTCATGGGTCCGTACAGCATGTCAGTGTCCTTTCGTGGATTCTCGGATGATCAGTTCGGGGGCGAGGATCGTGTGTCTCGCCGGCCCCCCGGCGATCAGCTCGGCCAGGTGCCCCACCGCGCAGGCCCCCACCTCCTGGTGCGGTTGTCGGATGGTGGTCAGGGGTGGCAGGAAGCTGTCTGCCCCGTCGACATCGTCGACGCCGACCACCGCCACGTCCCCGGGCACGGCCCGGTCGTGTTCCGCCAGCCAGCGCAGCGCTCCGAGCGCCAGGTGATCGTTGCTGGCGAACAGTCCGTCAATATCGCTGGGGAAGTGTTCCCCGAGCGCGTAGCCGCTGCGGGCCTCCCATGAATCGGACGAGACCTTGACCGGTTCGATCCCGGCTTCCCGGCAGGCCGCGTTGAAACCGTCGCGGCGTTCGTGGGCGTCGAACCAGTCGGAGGGACCACAGATGTGCAGCAGCCGCCGGCGTCCCAGCTCCACCAGGTGGTTCGTCGCCTTCCGGGCCGCTGCGTCCTGGTCGATGGCAACGCTGGCGACGTCGTCCGGGAGATCGAACCGTTGCCCGACGAACACCGCCGGTATCCGGCCGTGCACCACCGAGACGAGATCCGCGGACTGGGCGTGACCGCCCAGCACCACGATCCCGTCCACTCCGAGCGGCACCAGCTGGTCCAGGGTGGGGTTCTGGTCCTTGGGGCTGCCCGCCACCGAGGTCTGGTAGCCGAGTCGCCCGAGCTCCGAGACGATCGACAGGAAGGTGCGCGCGTGCCCGCCGAACAGCGGAGTGGCGTTGACGACGTGGATGACACCGGTGCGGCGGTTCGACAGCGACCGGGCCGCCAGGTTGGGGCGGTAACCGAGCTCCTCGACGGCGGCCAGCACCCGTTCCCGGGTTTCCGGCGCCACGACGCTGGCGCCGCGCACCACTCGGGAAACGGTCTGGCTGGAGACCCCGGCGAGTTTCGCGACGTCGGAGAGCCGGGCCCGGCGGGAACTGAACCTCATGGCCGGTGGATCCTGGTCTCGGCGGTGGCGGCAATGACCTCGTTCCTGCGGGCCGGGTCGAGTGCCCCGGTGATCTCGAACTGCCCCAGCAACGACCCGAGGGTGGAGGCCTCCGCGGGCCCCGCAAGCACGGGAACACCGAGGGAGCGCGCGGTCAGGTCGCACAGCAGGGTGTTGCGGGATCCGCCGCCGACGAGGTTCAGCTGCGTCGGGGCCTGGCCGGTGAGCGCTGCGAGGTCCCTCACCCCTCGGGCGTAGCGTTCGGCGAAGGACTCGCACAGCGCCCTGACGAGCTGCCCCTGGTTTATTCCCGCCGAGGCTCCCCCGGCCCGGAGGGCCTCGGTGACGCGTTCCACCATGGAGCCGGGTTGCGCGTACCGGGGATCGTCGGGGTCGATCACCACGCCCAGGGAATCGGCCCGGTGGGCTGCCTCGACCAGGGCAGCGATGTCGTGGACCTGCCCGGCCGCCTTCCAGTCGCGCTGGCATTCCTGGAGGATCCACAGCCCGGTGATGTTGAACAGGGGACGCACCCCGCCGTCGGCGCGGGCCTCGTTGGTCAGCCCAAGGGCACGCGCCTGTTCGCCTAGCAGCGGTTCGTCCCGCAGCACCCCCAGCACCGACCACGACCCGGCCGACAGGAAACACGTGGCGCCCTCGTCGCGTTGCAGGGCGGCGACCGCGCAGGCGGAGTCGTGGGCGCCGGCCCGCGCCACGGTCAGCTGCTCCAGGCCGGGGATGGTGCAGGGGCCCGCGATGCCGTACTCGGGGGTCAGCTCCCCCACCCAGGAACGCGGGATCCCGAGGGCGTCGAAGACCTCACCGGCCCAGTCGTTCACGCCCGGGGCGCACAGACCGGAGGTGGATGCGATGGAACGCGACCAGCCGCGGGCGCCCGTCAGCAGGTGGGTGAACCAGTCGGGCAGGAACAGGATCTGCTCGGTGCGCGCCGCCGATTCGGGTTCTTCGCTGAGGTAGGCGAACAGCTGGTTCGCGGAGTTGATGGTGGCCGGTGCCGTCCCGGTCAGTTCCCATGCCTTCTCGTCGGGCAGTCTCTCCCGGAAGGCGGCGAGGGTGCGGCTGGTGCGTTCGTCGCGGTAGCAGCGTCCCGGGGTGAGGGGTTCACCGTCCGCGCCGAGAGCAACCCAGTCGACACCCCAAGTGTCGATGCTCACGCTGGCCGCGTCGGGGAACCGTTCGACGGCCAATTGCAGCCCCTTGATCATCTCCTGCCGGATCAGGTCGAGGTCCCAACACAGATAGCCGTCGCGCATCGCGGCGGTGTGCGGGAAACGGTGCACCTCGGTCTCGGTGATGCGGTCGTCGTCCAGTACCCCCGCGATCACCCGCCCGGAGGAGGAACCAAGGTCTACGGCTAGGGCTGTGACGGTCACGGGACTCTCCTGAAAAGCTGGTTCTGAACAAACGTTAGCGTTGACAACACAACTCTGGTCGCTGTGTGGGCATCCTCGCGCGGGAATCGCCGCGGCCTCGGGGCTCGCGGCGATTCCCGCGCTGGAAAGGCGCGGCTCAGCCGTACAGCGGGCCGAACTGGGCGCAGGCGCGGTAGTCCGCGCCCTCCGGGTCGGCGGTTCCGAAGCCGAGCCAGTTCTTTGGCCGGAAGACCTGTGCGGTGGGAACGTTGTGCATGTTGACGGGGATGCGCAGCATGGATGCCAGCGTGATGAGGCGGGCCCCGATGTGGCCGTAGCTGATCGCACCGTGGTTGGCCCCCCAGGCGTTCATCACGTCGTAGACGGAGGTGAACGGGCCCTCGCCGGTCAGGTTCGGCACGAACCAGGTGGTGGGCCAGGTGCGGTCGGTGCGGTTCTCGATGACGGTTGCGACCTCGTCGGGCAGCTCCACGGTCCAGCCCTCGGCGATCTGGAGCACGGGACCGAGTCCATCCACCAGGTTGATGCGGCACATCGTGACGGGCACGTCGCCGGCGGAACGGAAGTGGGTGGACATGCCTCCGCCGGGGAAGTACTCGTAGGTGGCCGGGTGGAAGGTGGTGCCCTCCAGCATGGCCTTCTGGTCCTCCTCAGTGACTTCCCACCAGGGTTTGATGACGTGCTGGCCCTCGCGCACCGCGGCGAAGGTGCCGTCGAGGGTGGTGGACCCGGAGTTGCGCAGGTCGATGACGCCGCCGGCGGCCCGGCCCTCGAGCCTGTGCCCGGTGACGCGTTCGACGGATTCGGCGCTCCAGTAGGTACGCACGTCACTGAACAGCTGGGAGGTGTTGGTGAGCAGGTGGTTGAAGAGCATCGAGGCGCCATTGAGGGAGTCGTTCTCGGTGGCCAGGATGTGGGGTGCGCGGGTGCCGTTCCAGTCGAAGGTGGTATTGAGGATGGTCTCCATCAGGTCGCCGTTTGGGAACCCGTCGGTCCACTGCCGCTGCCCCTGGAAACCGGCGGCGATGGCACCTCGCCCGAGCGCCTCCTCACCCCAGCCCTTCTCCGCGAGCCGGGGATTGCCCGCCATGAGGTCGCGGGCGATGAGGGTCATCTTGACCGAGTAGGCCCACCAGTCGTCGTGCCGCTCGGGTTTCTGGTTGTGCGGCGGGTTGAAGTCCTCGCCCTGGCGGAAGTTCTCCCTCACCCAGGCCAGCGCCCTCTCGTACTCCTCGACGTCGTAGATCTCCTCGTTCACGCGGCGAGCGAACTCGCTCATGTCGATGTACTCGTTGCGCATGCCCAGGTACTTGGTCCAGAACTCGTCTTTGACCACGGAGCCCGCGATGCCCATCGAGACCGCCCCCATGGACAGGTAGGAGCGTCCCTTCATCTGGGCGACGGCGAGGCCGCAGACGGCGTAGTCGAGCAGCCGCTGCCGCACCTCTTCAGGGATGGTCTCGTCGTCGGCGTCCTGCACGTGCTCGCCGTAGATGCCGAAGGCGGGGATACCCAGCTGGGTGTGGCCGGCCAGTGCTGCGGCCAGGTAGACCGCGCCGGGACGCTCTGAGCCGTTGAAGCCCCAGATGGCGTGCGGGATGGTGCGGTCCATGTCGATGGTCTCGGTTCCGTACGCCCAGCAGGGGGTCACGGACAGCGTGAGGCCGACGTTCTCTCGGCGGAACTTCTCGGCGGTGGCCTGCGCCTCGGCCACCCCGCCGATCGTGGAGTCGGCGATGACACACTCGACGGGGTTGCCGTCGATGTAGCGCAGCTCCGCCTCGTACAGGGCGGCGACGCGCCTGGCCATGTTCATGGTCTGGTCCTCGAGGCTCTCGCGGACCCCGCGGCGCCGGCCGTCGATGATGGGACGGATGCCGATCTTCGGATGGTTCGTCATGAATTGTTCCTTAAACTTCGATTGTGGTTACCGGGCTTGATCAATTCCGGTGTCCCGAAGCTGGCGGTTTCGAGACGCGGGAATCGGTCAAATGGGAGGTTCCCGCCGGGCGGGTCAGTACCCGCCCGGCGGAGACGGGGGATCACTCGTAGAGGTTGGGTTTGATGCTGGGATCGTCGATGTTGGTCTTGTCGTACCAGGCGAACCCGGAGTCGATGGTCTTGGGCAGGTCCTTGCCGTTGACCGCGAGGATGGCTGCCTTGACGGTCTCGTAGCCGATCTTCACCGGCGACTGGGTGACGGCCCCGGCCTGGGTGCCGGCCTTGATGGCCTCGATCTGGGTTTTCCCGGAGTCGAACCCGACGACGGTGACCTTGGCACCGGACTCGTTGGCGCCCTGGATGGCGCCGGTGGCGGCGGCCTCGTTGGAACCGTAGATGCCCGCGATGTCGGGGTTGGCCTGGATCATCGACTTGGAGGTGTTGGCGGCCAGGCCGACCTCACCCGCGACCTGCTCGGGCAGCAGGGTGATGCCGGGGGCGTTGGCCTTGATGTACTCCTTGAAGCCGTCGCAGCGCTGCTTGCCGGTCTGCGAGGTCTGGTCGTGGCAGATCAGGCCGATCTTGCCCTTGCCGCCCACCAGCTCGATCATGTGTTTGGCCGCCTCGGCCGCCGCCGCGTTGTTGTCGGTCTGGACGGTGGACAGCGGAATGTCGGAGTCCACACCGGAGTCGAAGGCGACCACCGGGATGTTCGCGGCCTTGATCTTTCCGAGCAGGTCGGCGGCGGCACCGGAGTCGAGGGCGGCGAAACCGATGGCCGCGGGCTTGGAGTCGAGGGCGGTCTGGAGCTGGTTGAGCTGTTCCGTGACGGCCTGCTCGTTCTCGGGACCGACGAACTCGACCTTGTAGCCGAACTTCTTGCCGGCGTCCTCGGCGCCTTCCTTCACCGCCTGCCAGAAGCGGTGCTGGAAGCCCTTGGAGACCAGGTAGATGGTCTTGGTGTTGTCGCCCTTGGGGACATCGCTGTCGGCGACCGCGGTGGCCGCGGCGGTGGACGACTTGTCGGCCGTCTTGCTGGCCTCTCCGTTGCTGGAGGTGGAGGTGGTGCAGGCCGAGAGCCCGAGCGCCAGGACGGACGCGAGAGCGACGGCGGGACGCAGAAGACGCATGGTCTTTCCTTTCGAGTCAGGGGCTTCGATGCCCCGGCAGAGAGGGTTTTCAGGACCCTCGGATTATTCAGTTGTGGTTCAGTTGTGAGGGAAGATTTCCGGTTCGCTGTTCAGACCGCGGCCGCGCGGCGGCGCCGGACGTTGTCCACGAACACCGCGATGAGCACGACGATGCCGGTGACGACGAGCTGCCATTCCTGGGCGACCCCCATCATCTGCATGCCCTTGCGGAGGGTTTCCATGATCAGGGCACCCACGACCGTGCCGAGAATGTTGGCGCGGCCACCGGCCAGGGACGTGCCGCCAATGACGACGGCCGCAATCACGTACAGCTCGAAGCCGACGCCCTCGGATGGCTGGACGAACCCGAAACGCGCCGAGTAGAGAATGGCGCCGAGCGCCACGAAGATGCCCGCGACGACGTAGACCAGGGTTTTCCAGAGCTTGATGTTGACGCCGCTGAGGCGAGTGGCCTCCTCGTTGGAGCCGATGGCCAGGGCGTAGCGCCCCAGGAGGGTCTTGTTGAGCAGCACGCTGGCGATGATCGCGAGGATGATGAACAGCGGGATGGCGTTGGCGACGCCGGGAATCAATTCACCGGCGGCGAGCCATTTGTAGTCGGGGTTCTTGATGGAGATCGTCGACTTGTTGGTCAGCACCAGCGCGAGCCCGCGGGCGGCCATCATCATGGCCAGGGTCGCGATGAACGGCGGCAGCCCCAGGAAGGAGATGTTCACACCGTTGACGAGACCAAGCAGCGCACCCACCAGGAGGATCAGCATCAGACCCCCACCGAGTGGAAGGTTCATCCAGTCCCCCGAGAGGAAGATTCCCGCGAAGACCGCCACCAGCGTCATGCCGGTCCCGGAGCTCAGGTCGATGCCGGAGGTGGCGATGACGAAAGTGGCTCCCAGCGCCATCACCCCGATGTATGCGGACTGCTGGATGATGTCCAGGGCCACCCCGAACTGGGCGAAGTTGGGTGCCGCGAAGCAGAAGAAGAGGTAGATGATCGCGAGGGCCGCGAACACGAAGATCTGCTGCAGGGAAGATTTCGCGATCCGGAGGACCGGATTCGGCGCCGCCACCACCTCGGCGGTCCCGCTGTTGTTGCTCACGCTGCGTTTCCTTTCAGCTGCGCCTTGCCGACGGTGGCAAGTTCCATGATGTTCTCCTGGGTGGCCTCCTCGTTGTCGAGGAAACCGGTGATGTGACCGTGCGCCATCACCGCGATCCGGTGGCTCATCCGCAGCACCTCGGGCAGTTCCGAGGAGATCATGAGGATGGCCTTGCCCTGACCGCAGAGCTGTTCCAGCAGCTCGTAGATCTCTTCCTTCGCGCCGACGTCGATACCGCGGGTGGGTTCGTCGAAGATGAGGACTTCGCAGTTGCGGATCAGCCACTTGGCTATGACCACCTTCTGCTGGTTGCCGCCCGACAGCTTGCCGAGCAGCTGGTTGACCGACGGGGTTTTGACCCGCAGCCTCCTGCTGTACTCTTCACCGACGGTGCGGATCCTGCCGTCGAGGATGAAGCCCCCGATGTTGAAGTCCTTCATCGCCGCCATCACGGCGTTTTGTTTGATGTCCTGTTCCAGGAGCAGGCCGAACTGTTTGCGGTCCTCGGACAGGTAGCCGATGCCGTTTCGCACGCCGTCCGCCGCGGTGTTGATCGCCACCTTCCTGCCGTGGATCCAGATCTCGCCCGCGGTGCGCGGATCGGCACCGAAGACGCAGCGGGCCACCTCCGTGCGCCCGGCCCCCATGAGTCCGGCGAAACCGAGGATCTCGCCCTTGCGGATCTCGAAACTGATGTCGTGCAGCAGTTTCTTGGTAGCCAGCCCCTCCACCTTCAGCACCACCTCATCGGAGGTCACTTCGGTGCGCGGCCGGGCATCGGAGGAGACCTCGCGGCCGACCATCATGGAGATGATCTCGCGCATCTCGACTTCCTTCGTGGTCACGGTGCCGATGTACTGGCCGTCGCGCAGCACCGAGACGCGGTCAGTGATCTCCTCGATCTCCGGCATCCGGTGGGAGATGTAGATCAGCCCGGTCTCGGGGGTGATGAAGTCGCGGATCATCCCGAACAGCGCCTCGGTTTCGCCGACAGTCAGGGCGGCCGTGGGTTCATCCATCACGAGGATGCGGGAGTTGTAGGACAGCGCCCGAGCGATCTCGACCATCTGCTGACGGGCCACGGAGAGATCCCCGATCCGGGCGGCCGGGTCGAGGTTCATCCCGAGGCGCTCGAAGAGTTCGGCGGCCTCACGGTTCAGTTTGGAGTCGTTGATCCAGCCCGCCCTGTGGCTGCCCTGACGGCCGAGGTACAGGTTCTGCGCCACGGTCAGGTCGGGGACCATGTTCAATTCCTGGTGGATGATGGACAGGCCCAGTTCCCGGGCGTGGTTCACGCCACCCACCACGACCTGTCTGCCCTCGAGCCAGATCTCGCCCCCGGGGTCGGCGGTGTAGATGCCGGTGAGGATCTTCATCAACGTCGACTTTCCCGCGCCGTTCTCGCCGCACAGGCCGAGCACCTCTCCAGCCTCGAGATCGAGGTTGACGTTTTGCAGCGCCTTGACCCCGGGGAAGGTCTTGCTGATGTTCTTCAGCTCAAGCAGCTTCGTCACTTGCACTCCTTCGTGTCCTGATCCGCCGAGCTCCGCGAAGGTTTCCGCTCCGGCGAATGTTAACGCTAGCACCACTTCCGCGGGACACGTCAAGTGCGTTATGAAACGGTTATCAGTTTTTCTTAAAACCCCTAGTCAGAGCCACATGGCAACGCTGCCATCAATGCTCTCCCCAGCGGCGTCCCCAGGAGTGCTGGTTCTTTCCTCCCCCATGGCGGCACCGGGCATGAAAAACCGGGTGGCCGCCCCTGGGGGGACGACCACCCGGCCCGGTGTCGTTGTGGATCAGGCGTGGGTGCCTGCGGAACGCAGGTACTCGCAGGCCTCGACGACCCGCTTGGCCATGCCCGCCTCGGCGGCCTTGCCCCAGGCGCGCGGATCGTACTGCTTCTTGTTGCCGACCTCGCCGTCAACCTTCAGCACGCCGTCGTAGTTGCGGAGCATGTGATCCGCGACGGGACGGGTGAAGGCGTACTGGGTGTCGGTGTCGATGTTCATCTTCACCACGCCGAAGTCCACGGCGTCCGAGATCTCCTGCGGGCTGGAACCGGATCCGCCGTGGAAGACAAGGTCGAACGGGCGCTCCTTGCCATGCTTGGCACCGACGGCGTCCTGGATCTCCTTCAGCACCTCCGGACGCAGCTTCACCGCTCCGGGCTTGTACACGCCGTGCACGTTCCCGAAGGTCAGGGCCGTCATGTAACGGCCCTTCTCGCCCAGGCCGAGCACCTCGACGGTGCGCAGGCCGTCGGCGACGGTGGTGTAGAGCTTCTCGTTGATCTCAGCGGAGACGCCGTCCTCCTCACCGCCGACGACACCGACCTCGATCTCGAGGATGATGTTCGCCTTGGCGCAGCGGCTCAGCAACTCGTCGGCGATGGTCAGGTTCTCCTCCATCGGCACCGCGGAACCGTCCCACATGTGCGACTGGAACAGCGGGAGCTGGCCGTTCTTCACGCGCTCCTCGGAGATGGCCAGCAACGGACGCACGAAGCTGTCCAGCTTGTCCTTGGGGCAGTGGTCAGTGTGGAGTGCGACGTTGATGGGGTAGTTCTTCGCGACCTCCTGGGCGAAAGCGGCGAAGGCGGATGCGCCCGCGACCTTGTCCTTGATCGTGGGACCGGAGAAGTACTCGGCGCCACCCGTGGAGACCTGGATGATGCCGTCGGAACCGGCCTCGGCGAAGCCCTGCAGGGCGGCGTTCAGCGTCTGGGAGGAGCTGACGTTGATGGCCGGGTAGGCGAACCTGCCTTCCTTGGCCCGATCAATCATCTGGGCGTAGACCTCAGGAGTTGCAACTGGCATGATGCCTCTTTTCGTACTGAGACTAGGAACGGGCCCAGCCTATCGCGCAACGCCCTGCCGGGGGAGCCCCGGCAGGCCAACGCTCAGAGCAGCCGGTCCATGTCCGAGGCGTCCACCCCGATCCTTCCCATGGACCTGGCCCTGGCGGCCGAGTCGATGGCCCCGGGCATGGCGTCCAGAAAGCTGATCGGGATGCTCGCCACCTCCCGGCCTGAGACCTCCAACCGCAGCCGCGGACCTGCTCCCCACCTCCGCCCGGAGATCTTCAGGGCCGTGATCTCGGCCCAGCGGGCGCGCACCTGCTCCGGATGGACGAACTCCACCCCGGAGCCGTCTATGTAGAGTCCCACACCCCGTCCCAGGGAGGCCAAGTCCTGTTTCGCGCGTTTGAGGGAAACCACCGTGGCGACGATGCGAACCAGCGTAGGCACCGCCCAGATCACCGCGAGGGCAGGGAGGCTCCAGGATGGAAGGGCCCCCTGCACGGCCTGCCTGGCGTCCTCCGGCAGGAACACCGGGCCCAGCCACACCAGCAGCAGGACCGCACCGAAAACCAGCGCGAAGATCACCTGGAGGCGAAGCACGGAACGCTGCCTGGCGATGCGCGCGGCCGTGGGGGCCGGGGTCAGGGCTACCGCGAATCTCTCTGCGGGGGTCATGGCGTTCATGCTAGAGGCTCCACGACCGGGTGCTGGAGGGCCCAGTGGTACATGGCGATGGCGGCCGCCGCCCCCGCGTTCAGGGATCGGGTGGAGCCTCGTTGGGTGATGGCGACGAGCCGGGTGCAACCCGCCACCACCCCAGGGGTCAGGCCGGGTCCCTCCGAACCGAAGACCAGACAGACGTCACGGGGCAGGGCGGCGGTTTCCAGCGGAACCGACCCGGGCAGGTTGTCCACCCCGACCGCCTCGATGCCCCGTTCCCCCAGCCAGCCGAACAGCGACTCCTCGGTTTCGTGGTGGTGGACGTGGAGGTAGCGGTCGGTGACCATGGCGCCCCGCCGGTTCCAGCGTCGTTTCCCGATGATGTGGACCCCGCCGACGTTGAAGGCGTTCGCCGTGCGCACGATGGAACCGATGTTGAAGTCGTGTTCCCAGTTCTGAATGGCCAAGTGCAACCCCGACCGGTTGAGATCGAGATCAGCGACAATAGCCTCGAGTTTCCAGTAGCGGTAGCGGTCGATGACGTTGCGCCGGTCCCCGCCGGCCAGCAGCTCCGGGTCCAGCCGGTCGTCGGAGGGCCAGGGCAGTGGATGGGGCCCGACTCCCACGACCGGGGCCGCGGGATCATCCACGCCGGGACTCACCGCCGCTTCAGACGCCGGTCGACCCACACGATACCGACCACGACGACGGCGCCGGCCAGGGCGAGGCCGACCGGTACCGGCCAGTCGAGCCCCGGGGCCAAGGGCCTGCCATCGGGTCCCCAGGGCACCAACGCCCTCAGCGACCCGAGCAGCAGACCCGACATGACGGCCATGGTGGCGGCGTGTTTGTGTTCCAGCAGCCAGTTGAGCCCCTTGACGAACAGACCCAGCCCGACAGCAGCCCCGGCGGCGAAAATCACGATGTAGAGCATGTTGCGGCTCTGCACCGCTTGGAGTGTGGAGCTGTAGAGCCCGAGGGTGAGCAACACGAAGGAACCCGAGATGCCGGGGAGGACCAGGGCACAGATGGCCAGGGCAGCAGCCCCGAAAACCATCCAATAGGCAGGTTCCGTGACGGTTTCTTCTTGTCCCCCCAACCCCGTCAACAGGAACGCCGCCACAGCAGCGGCCAGGAACAGGCCGCCCAGTCCCAGCCGCTGACCTGCGGTACGCAGGTCTTCACGGCGAATGCCGAGCGCAGGAACGACCACGGAGGCCAACACCATGCCAAGGAACAGCGATTTGGCCAGCTGGGGGGTCTCCCCCACGAACGCCTTCATGACCCCCGCCATGGCCACCACCACGATGGCCATGCCCAGCAGGGCGGGGATCACGATGCCCCAGCGAACCTTCCTGAACTCAACTCCCGCCTCGGAGAACTTGCCGGTCACCACGCGTTTCACCGCGCTGACCACGTGGCTGGCCGAGTTGATGAGCGGCTCGTAGATGCCCGATATCAGGGCGATCGTACCTCCCGAGACGCCGGGCACCAGCTCGGCGAGGCCGATCAGCATTCCCCTGACGAGGTTGGCAACAGCGGTTGTTGGGTTGAAGCGCCCAGCGGCGCGCCTCGGGTTTTGCATCAGGCTCCTTCTCGCGACCGACCCGGCGGACAACGTTAGCGTCAGTTGCCGTTCGGCGCGATCAGGCTCCTGCGGGGGGCTGTCCGAAGTTGACCGTCGGGGCCTGCCGGACCGTCGGGTCATTGACCTCGAAGTAGGTGGCGCGCTCGAACTTGCCCATTCCAGCGATGATGTTGGTGGGCACCGATTCGATGCGGGTGTTGTAGTCGCGCACGTTCGCGTTGTAGAAGCGACGGCTGGCGGCGATCCTGTCCTCGGTGTCGGCGAGTTCGCGCTGCAGCTCCAGATAGTTGGTGTTCGACTTCAGGTTGGGGTAGGACTCGACGGAAACCATCAGGCCACGAACCGCCTCGGTCAAGGCGGACTCGGCAGCTGCGCGCTGCTCGTTGGGTGCTCCCTGCACCTGGGCAGCGAGGGCCATCGCGTTCTGGCGGAGGCTCGTGACCTTCTCCAGGACACCTCTCTCGTGGGCGGCGTAACCGCGAACCGTCTCGACGAGGTTCGGAATGAGGTCGTAGCGGCGGTTCAGTTCCACATCGATCTGCCGCCAGGACTCCTGGATGACGTTGCGCGCCTTCACCAGACTGTTGTAGGCGGAAACGCCCCACAGGATTGCCACGAGAACCAGGATCAACAGGATCCCGATGAGGCTCAACAGCATTGACATGAACTCAGCTCCTTAGAAAGTTCGGCTCACGACAACGGTAGCGCCTCGGAGGTCCTCGGGCCCACGTCCCGGGGTCAAGACGCCATCGGGGGGACCGGTCAGAGACCGAGCTCGTCCAACCCGATGGCGTAGCGGTATTCCAGGCCTGCCTCGGCGACGCGTTCCGCCGCCCCGGTTGCGCGGTCCACGACCACGGCCACGGCAACCACCTCACCGCCCGCCCGGCGCACGGCCTCCACCGCGGTCAGGGCCGATCCACCCGTCGTCGAGGTGTCCTCCACCACGAGCACCCGCCGCCCCGTGACGTCGGTGCCCTCGATGCGGCGTTGCAGGCCGTGGGACTTGGCCTCCTTGCGCACCACGAAGGCGTCCAGCCGGCCCCCCGCGGCGGCCCTGGCGTGAAGCATTGCGGTGGCCACCGGATCGGCTCCCAGGGTCAGTCCCCCGACCGCGTCGAAGTCCAGGTCGGCCACCAGTTCCGACATGACCCGCCCCACCAGCGGCGAGGCCGCCCCGTCCAGGGTCACACGGCGCATGTCGACGTAGTAGTCGGCCTCCTTCCCGGAGGCCAAGGTCACGCGGCCGCGCACGACGGCCAGTTCCTTGACGGCACGGATCAGGTCTTCACGATCAGTCATCTCGGCTCCTGTGATCTCACACCCACCGCGGGCTCGGGGTCGCCGCCCATTGTCCCATCACGAGAACCACAGCTTGCTGCCGGAGGGCGGCGGCGAGTCCTGCGTGTCCGCGTCCGTGAACGGTTCCGCGCCCCCGATCCAGCTTCTCAGTTCCCGTCCCTCGATCCAGCGGTACGGGCAGGGTTGTTTCGCGCTGTCGCGGCGCAGACCGGTCACGTCCACCCGGGTCCCGGACGCGGCCAGCAGCAGATTCCCGAACCGGCGTCCCTTCCACACCGCGGGCTCTGTCCCGACCAGCAGGTGACGCCAGCGCTCCGCAAGCCCCGCGGCGAATCGTCTGGTCCACCCAAAGGGTGAGGAATCGGTCACGTTGCAGATCACCATCCGCCTGCCCCTGCCCAGCCTCGCCAGTTCGTCCAGGAACTCGGCGGCGACCAGCTCGCCAGGCACCCGGGCGCCGTCGAAGGCGTCGAGCACCACCAGGTCGGCGTAGTCCGGGGGCATGGCGGCCACCCCGGAGCGGCCGTCGACGTCACGCACCTTGATGCCGCTGCGCGGCGGCAGAGGCAGTTTCCGCCGGACCTCCTCGGTCAGCCCGGCGTCGGGCTCGCACACGATCTGCGCCGTCCCCGGCCGCCGCCAGGCGATCCAACGCGGAATGCTGAGTCCCGCCCCTCCGATGTGGATCACCCGGATTCGCTCGCCCTGTCCGACATCGGCAAGGCCGTGTTCGAAAAGCAACGAGACCTGGACGACATACTCGAAGAGGAGAAGATCCGGGCGGGCCGGATCCACCCAGGACTGGGACGTCTCCCCGAACACCACGCGGAAGGCCCCCGGATGTTGAGGATCTGGCACCAGCGGCATGACCCGATTATCCCAGGACCTTCTGCCCGGCCCCGCCTGAAATCCCCGGCCGGGCGCCTGATAAGGATGAAACACCACCCAATTCGCGGGAAGGAGCCAGCAGCATGAGGGAAGCACTCAGGCCTCCTCCAAGGCCTTCTCTCCGTCTCGCTGACCGCTCGTTCACGGATGAGGCCACCCTGGCCGAGGCCCTGCGCAAGGGCGGGCCGAAGATGCACGCGGAGCTGGCCGACAACCTTCCCGAACTCGTGGAGTGGGCGTGGACCGGGCCCCGGGGAGATCCTGTCCGCAAGGCCGTGGCCCGTTTCCGGCTGCTGAGCCAGGAGGCGGGAGCCGCCCTTCTGGCCGCGGTGCTCGCGGGAGACGGCAGGAGCATCGTGCGCGGCCTGGATTTCTCGTCGACGGCCCACAGCGAACTCGCCGATGCCGATCCCGGCCTGATCCAGAACCTGTTCCGGGGAGACGCCCTGGCCCAGTTGGGCCGGTTCACGCGCAACGAGAACCTGCTTCGTCTCGCCCATTCCTGGCGCATCCTGGCCGAGAAGGCCATCGCGGCTCTGCCCTCCGGGCTGGGCGAGAAACGGGAGGCCACCGTCCGCGCCATTCAACTGTTCACGTGGCGCCTGACCTGCAGGCCCGAGCTCGATTCGGCCCTGAAACAGGAATACCTGAACGCCCTTCGACACCATCCGGGAACGCCGGAGGCGCCCTGGGTGCAGGAGCTGGCGGATCCCCAGCGAATCACCAAAGCGCGCGCCGTCGCCCTCATCGCGGCCCTGCAGGAGACCACCCCGGAGCCGGACGGGAAACCAGCGCGGCCGGCGAAACGGAAATCCCGGTCCGATCCCCCGCAGCCTCCCCCGGCGGACATTCCCCCGAGGCTGCTGGCGGTGTTGGTGAGCATCTGTTCCGGGTTCGTCCTCATGCTTCTGTGGTCGCTGTGGGGAAGGGCCCTGTACGAGAACACCCAGGACGTGGATGTGCAACGGTGGTGGCTGTATCCCTTCTGCCAAGCAGTGGCCACGGTGGTCGCCGCCATCCTGGCTGGTGTGTTCGGCAGCACCCCGCGGTTCAGCCCGTGGGCCGCCACCACCCTGCAGACCTTGGCGCTGCTGGGAGGTTTCCTGGCCACCGGGAAGCCACAAACCGGGACGCCGCCGGCCGTCTCGACCCCCTCCTTGGCGGAGATCGCCCTGGCCCCGGGCATCGGCTGCCTGCTGGTGCTGCTCCACGGTCTGCTGGCGGTGGCCCTGCCCGCCCCGTCCCCGCAGCGGATCCGCCGAACCGGGAGACGCCGTCTCCTGCTGTGGTTGGCGGTGGGCCTGCCGGGCGCGGTCGTCGCCGCCGGCTGGGCGAGCACCACCCTTCAGATCTTGGCCGGGGACGGCATGTGGCCGGCGGTGATCACGGCGGGTTCCGTCTTCGCCTGGTGGGTGCTGCCGGTCTTCGTCGTCAACTGGCTCGTGCTGCCCCTGCCCCAGTTCCGCTGGTGGGTTCCGGTGCTGATCGGTCTGCCGGGCGCGGTGTTCGGGATCCTGATGCCGGGCTGGGTGGGCGGCCGGGACCCGTTGCTGTGGCTCACCGGTCTCCTATGCCGGGGCGGTCCGGATTGCACCCCGTGGTCGTTCGTCGCCACGCTCCTGCTGCCACCGTGGTGGCCCTTCCTCCTGGCCGGTGTGCTCCACGCCGCCGTTGCAGGCATCGCCGGGCTGACGGTCATCAGCCGGCGCGAGGACCTGACCCCGTTCCAGGACATCCCCGGTTGAGGATCCACCCGCGCCCCGCCCCGGTAGGGTGTGGGCCGCGCCGCCCGGATGTCAGGAACGCACGCAGGTCTGCACCGGTTCCGAAACCTGCCCCTTGGCGCGCCGCAGCACGATCTTCACGCAGGTTTGTTCCCCCTTCAGGGGGAGGATGATGCTGGGTTCGTCGACGCTGTGGCGGGCCTCGGACTCGGGTGCGCCAACCACCTCCACCAGGTAGGAGTCGGCGGGTTGCGGGTCCGGATTGGTCCAGGTGAACTTGATCTCCTGGCCGGTCACCCTGCCGGATGCGTCGACCACTGCCGGAACCGTCTTGGTGCCCCGGTCGTTGCCCCCCTGGGATTCCTGGGCCCCGGGGCCGATCACGCCATTGAACCACAGCACCCCGAAGGTCACCGCGGTGACGATCACCGTGATCCCCGTCAACAGCAGGGTGAACTGCTTGCGCTTCCTCTTCTTCTTCCTGCGCGCCTTCTCGGCCTCGTCGGATTTGTTCACCTCCGAGCTCTTCGGCTCGGGCACGGGAAGTCCCTCGACGTGCCGGAGTCCCGCCTGGGCGAAACCATGCCCGCGCAGCAGCACCCCCGGTCCCGGGGCCCCCGTTGACATTCCCGGAGGGGTGGGGTCGAAGGCCGGGCTCATCGTGTCGTGGAAGGTGTAGCCACCCGTCAGCGACGACATCCCCATCGTGTATCCGGCGGTCAGCATCGACCCGGAGTCCCCAAGCAGCCAGCCGGAATCAATGCTTCCCGGTTCCCGGTGCTCGGTGCCATAGGCGGTGTGGTCCTCGGATTCAGTCAGGACGTCGACCGGCGTCACGGGCACCCCCATGGAGGCCTGGACGGCCTGGATCGCACGCGCGAACTCCAGCGCCGAGCTGTAGCGCCGCGCCGGGTGCGCGGCCATCGCGGTCCCCAGCACCTGCTCCAGCATCTCGGGCACGTCTGGGCGGCCCGTCCGGGGAGCCACGAAGGAACGGGCCCTTTCGCGCAGGGCGTGACGTTCGTTGTCGCCGCCCGGCACCGCGAGCGGGCTGCGCCCCACCAGCATCGCCCATGTGGTGGCAGCCAGCGAGAACACGTCGCTCCAGGGCCCCGCCTCCAGCGGCGAATCGGGGTGCATCTCGGAGGGAGCCCACAAGGGGCTCAGCGCGTTGGCCGCAGCGGAGAAGTCGTGGGAGGCCGAGATCCCGAAATCGGTCAGGGCCGGACGTTGGAAACCGGTGAAGAGGATGTTCGCGGGTTTGATGTCGCGATGAAGGATGTCCTGCCGGTGCACGGTTTCCACGGCACCCGCCAGCTGCACCGTGTACTCCATCGCCAAAGTGGTCGCCAGGACCCGGTTCGCCACCCGGATCCCCAGGTGGGCCGTGGAACACTCCTCCATCACCAGGAAGGGCCGGCCGTCGGCGGACAGGCCCGAGCTGTGGATGGTGACGATGTTCGGGTGACCCGACAACCGGGCCATCAGCACCGCCTCCGCGGCGAACGCGTTGAAGGTGGCCTCGTTGACGGTCTGGTGCAGTACCTTCACGGCCACCCCGCGCCCGAGCGAATCACGGTAGCGGAAGACGTCAGCGAAGCCACCGCCACCGAGCCACTCGATGAAGGTGAATCCCGGTATTTCGGGAGGAGTTGTTCGCTGTGCCATCAAGGAATCCGATCAAGATGTAGGAGCAGGTCGTGACCCAGGTCGATCACGTCTCCAGGCAGCAGGGTAATGGGCCTTTGGGGCAAGCGCACGGGCGGTTTGGCCCTGCGTCGCACACAGGTGCCGTTTCGGCTGGCCAGGTCCAGCGCCAGGACACGCCAGCCGTCCAGCAGGATCGCCAGGTGATTACCGGAAACGTGCCGGTACTGCAGGGCCAGCAGTTTCGGGGGTTCCGGCAGACAGAGTGCGTCCGCGCTGGGATGCCGGCCGATGATCATGGACTCGAGCAGCGGAATGGGTTCGACGTGCGGCACCTTCAGCCAGCCGAGCTGGGGGCGCTCAGTGCTGCGTGGTTCCCCCGTCACCGGTTCGCCGCACACGAAACAGCGGGACCTCTCCCGCGGGTTCGGATGTCCCGCCGTGCAGAACCGGGCAACCACCTCGGTCGTCTCGGGGCGGCGGGGTCTGCTGTCCTCCGATGCGTCGGAGAGGGTGTCGCCCATCAGCAACTCCTCATCGCTGGGGACCGCGGGGCCGTGTTTGGGCGCGGGTGTGTCCTCCTCAAGCACCGGTCCGTCCTCCGGGATGGCCGGTTCCCCCGGTTCGTCGACGGCCCGGTGTTCCCGGGGTAACTCCCCGAATCCCACGCCGTCGGCCAGGACGACGCCCCCCACCAAGGGGCTCGACGGCTCCACGACCCGCCCCATGTGAAGCGCCGTCACCCCAGAGACGACCCGCTCCGCCCAGGTGGCGACCCCCTCGCCGCGGAGCGGTTCGTTTCCGGCCGGGCTCACGATCTTCACGGTCAGGGCGCCGCGCACCGCCAGATGCCATCGATCGCCGTCCGCGATGGCGGCGGAGAACGGCGGCAGTTTCAAAAGCCCCGCCCCGGTGCTCTCCGAAAGGGTCCTGATGAAAACCCCGAGTTCTGATTTCTCCCGCAGCCTGGAGAACAACAACTCCGCGACGGGCAACCCCACGCTGGGTGAGAGCAGCGCGAACCCGCCCTGCCAGGCGACAGCGATCCACCGCCCCTCACTCCATCGCAGCACGCCATCGAACGCCATCAATTGCCCTCCGGATCAGGAATGGTGTCCCCGTGAATCCATGAGACTGTTTCCCCCTCCCCCTCGTCAAGCGACACGACGTCATCCGCTTCGCCAATCTCTCGGGCCGCCACTACGTCTCGTCCTTCACCGGGAAATCGGAGACCCCGCCGGGCAGGTGCCCCGGTTCTCGGAACATGTCGTCCCCGGATGGGTGGCGACTGTGATTCACGTCGTCAGCCGGAGCCCTGTCAGGACACCAGTCTAAGTGTGCGCCCCCCGAAGTGCACCAGATCACCCTCCGAGAGCCGCCAGGGTTCGTGGGTCGGGATCCGGGTGCGTTCCCGGTCGGTCTCGATGTAGACGCCGTTGGTGGCCCCGATGTCGATCACCTGGACGTGGCCGCAGACGGGTCGCAGCACCATGTGGGTCTTGGACAGTCTCATGGTCTCGTCGGTGACCCGCACCGAACGCGCATCGGGGTAGGCGTCGGGGGCGAGCGGGTTGCGTCCCAGCACCAGTGGCCCGTCGACCTTGATCCGAAGGCCGTCGTCCAGGACCACCTCGGGAATCACCTCCGGCTCCTCGTCCGCAACCGTCTTGTCCTGCACCAGGGACGGGGCCCTCGCCGCACGGACCGCCGGAGCCGGCCTTGCCGCCGGCGGTTCGGCCGGGCTGATCGTCGTGGCGCGGGCTGGCGAGACGGGAGGAAACACCGGAGAGGCCGAGGTCGCCGCCCAGGAACCGACCGGAGGCTGGAACACCGAGGCCTGCGACGGGCTCGTCGGCGAGGGCGGTGGGAACGGCGAGGGCGACGGGAAGGGCCGCGGAGTGAAGGGACTCGGAGGACGAACCGGTTCCGCGGCACGCGTCGGGGCGGCCCCGGCCTCCGGGTCCGGCCCCGTCTGCGACATCCCGGCAGAAATGCCACGCGCCGGGGCGGGTATCGGCCAATCGACGTCCGCCTCGGAGGCCGGGGAGGGCACAGAAGCGGCGGGAACCCGGTCAGGCGAGGACATCACGGGTTCGGAGGAAACCGGGTCCGCGGTGGGCGGGTAGGCGGGAACCCCTGCGGGTTGGATCCCGGGATCGGGCGCATCCAGGCCGGAGAATTCCGAGGGCCGTTGCATCTCGAATCCCGGGGTTTCCGTTCCGCCGGTGCCCGCACCGACCGCAACCGGCTGCGGCATCCTCACCTGCGGCCTGGGAGCCGTGGACCGGGATGCAGGACCACCGTAGGCGGGGGGCGCGAACGCCGATTCCGGGGTCACCCGCTGGGCCGGGGCACTGAACGGGGAGACCGCATACGCCTCCACGGGCTGCGGCATCGCGGCCCCGCCACCCACCGCGACGGCCTGGGCAACGGGCTCGGGGGGAACCGGATCGGCCTGGGCGGAAGTCTTCTTGTCGACGGCCACCAGGTTGAACGCCCTGTCCAGCCAGTGCTGACCATCCCTGTAGGTGAAGTAGTAGGAGATCGTCCCCAGCAGCAGGGTGACGCACTCGAAGATCACCTGGACCAAGAACTTGGCCAGCATCATCGAGCCCTTCGGCTGGTTGGTGTGGCTGTCGACGAAACGGTACCCGAGGAGTTTTCCTCCAAACGACGTGGACCCCAGGAGCGCCGCGGCAAGACTGAGGACGAGAACCACACCCCCCAGGATCATCCCTCCCAGGCTCAGGGCCGCGGTCAACTCCCCGGAGCCGAGGAAGGTCCCGCTGACCACGAGCAGGGAAGAAATCAGCAACCCCACCACCCAGAGCAGGTGTCCGATCACCCTGCGGCCGACGCCGACAGGTGTGGCCTTGTTGCCGCCGAACTGTCCAGGCATCATTCTCTCCTCATTTCTTCGGTTCTCCGGTGGAATCTTCGTTCCTCCCCGAGCGGTCACTCGCCTGCGGTTTCCGGGAACGCCGCTCCGTTTCCACTCCCACCCGCCGAAGCGATTTGAGGGAGAAGAAGACGGCGGGCCGAGCGTACCAAGGCTTCGTGGCCAAAAGTGAACTCTTGAGTTCCCCCCCCTGCTTCCAGACCGAGTCACGGACCTCCGTTTCGGGCTCCTCCGGTCCGAAAACGGAGGAATCCACCTGATCCGCCATGGATCTGATGGGCAGATCCGGGTAACCCTCCTGGAGATCGTCGGCGGATTCCCTGCGCGTGTGGTTCATGACCGCCACGAAGCCCAGATCCCTGGCGCGGTCCACCACCTCGTCCCAGGCCCCGGCCACCTGGTCCGCGACCTCGCCCTTCTTGCGCCGCCTGGCAGCCCGCCGTCCCTTGAGGATCGCGATGACGATCAGTGGGGACAGCAGAAGCAGGACACCACCGGCGCTGGCGGCGATCACGATGGCCACCTGCACCCAGTCCGGGGGCTGATCCTTCGGGTCGTCGAAGTCCACCTCCTGCTGGTCGGCGACGACGGTCTCGTCCTCGACGTGCTCCGGAGGAGTCGGTGGTGGATCGACGCGGGGTTTCGGTTTCGGTTTGGGCTGGGGATTCTCGGAGTTCGGCACCCGGTTGCGATCCGGTGTGGGATCGAAATTGACCCAGCCAGCGCCCTCCAGGAAGGCCTCGACCCACACGTGGGCCTCGGTGCCACGCACCTGCCACCCGCTGCCCACATCGGCATCGGAGGCAGGGTAGAAACCCATCACGACCCGGGTCGGGATGCCCAGCTGCGTGGCCATCAGAGCCATGGATGCAGCGTACTGCTCATCGTCACCAACCCACTGTTCCTGGTTGAACATGTAGGCCAACCGCTCAGCGGTGTGCCCTGCCCTGGAGCGGTTGTCGGATCCGTCCGAGTAGAAACCCTCCGTCCGGAGTTTCTGCTCGATCATCGACAGCTGCTCGTAGGCGCTGGTCGCCCCCTGGGTCCAGTCCGTGGCGTTCTTGACCAGCACCTCGGGCACCCGGTCCACCCGCGCCAGGGGCGCCGCGCCGCCGCGGGCGCCCTTCAAGCCCTCCCGCTGGGATTCACCGAAGGGAAGGATCACCACACCTGTGATCCGCAACATGCTGCCGTCGCCGATCCGGGCCGTGGTGAGCGTCTGCTTGGTGTTGCGGTTGAAGTACAGCCCGCGCGCCTGCCTGGTGGCCTGTTCCCCCTCGAACTCGATACGGGACGGTTCCCCGAAGCTCGGCACCCAGACGTCGTCGTAGGCCTGCGCCGTGATCTCCGAGACCTGGGTGGCGACCTCCGGTTGCCACGGCAGTTCCCGCCCCACCCGCAGGTACTCCCCGATGTTCTGGGAGACGTTGAACACCACGCCGTTCCACTCGTCCATCACGGCAAGCCGGAGCCTTCCCCCTGCGGGCATCCCTGCGACCTGGAACAGCACGTCGTTCTTCTGGTTGAGCTCGTACAACCGGTATTTGGTCAACGGGCTCGGGTACTCCTGGAGTTTCAGGGGCGGGGCCACCTGGTCGCGCAGCACCTGCCGGTGGACGTCGTTGCCGGTGACCACGTTCACCCCGAGCGCAGTCCCGGACGCGAGAGCGATCACCAGCATCGCCGAGAGCCCCTGCCAGGTGCGACGGGACAGGCCACGGGGCTGGCGCACGAGGAACTCCGCGTTCGCAGCCCCCATCCGGCTGATCCTGTGGGCCGCGCTCCACAGGAGCAGACCGGCCCCGAGCGCCGCTCCCAGCCACAGGGCCGTCGGGGCCTGCCGGATGCCGAAGGCGATCCCCAGGGCCAGCCAGAGCGTCGGCAGCAGCATCGGCCACACCACGGCCCGCGTGAACCTGACGATCCCCACCAGCGCGGCGGAGAACAGGATCCCGCCAAGCAGGGGCGCAGCCTGGGGACCCGAGAGATCCCCCGCGGGAGTGGCCACCGTCAGGATGTCGTACCAGCCCTGATAGGTGAGTTGCATCAGCCGGGCGAGAGTGGTGAGGCTGGGGACGAAACCGTTGATCGTGGTCTCCGGAAGCGCCAGCGGCCCTCCCAGGAGCAGGTAGAACACGAGGATCGCGAAGAACCACAGGGCCGCGCTCCACCGGAACCGTGCGGCCAGCAGGGGAACCAGGGCCCCCGCCGTGATCCCGGCCAGAGCAGGCAGGTATCCGGGGGTCCCGCCGAAAACCGGCTGGAAGGCCACCACCCCGGGCAGCAGCAGCAACCAGGCCCCGGCGACCCGGGACAGGGAGAAGGTTCCCTCGCGTCTCATGCCAGGCTCCCGACCGCGGGACGCAGGTCGTCCAGTTGCGGGATGTCCAGGACAACCAGGTCCCCCACCCTGCGTCTGGCCAGTTCCTCACCCCCCAAGCACCTGACCGCGAACGGGAACACCCCCGGCGGCAGGGCGAGCTGCGACGAGCGCAGCACCGCCGGGCTGGGGCTCCCCGTGACGAAGGCCGCCACGGAAATCCCCGGCATGGAACCGTGCTTGACCGCCAGTTCCCGCAACTCGTGTCCCTTGTCATCCAACTCCACCCCGGAGAGCCGGTCCAGCAGGCCCATCGCGTTCGGAAAGGGAACCTCCCCTTTCGATGTGCAGAGGGTGACCTGTTTCTCCTCTCGCAGCGCAGCGACCCCCAGGGAACCCGCCACGGAAACGGCGAGTTCGAAATCCTCCGGGGACGCGTAGTCGCCGGGGAGGGTGGACAGCAGGATCAGCAGATGGGCCCTCATGGTCTCCTCGAACTGCCGGACCATCAGCTTGCCCGTCCGGGCCGTCGTGCGCCAGTGCACGGATCTGCGGTCGTCTCCCGGGACGTATTCCCGCAGCGCGTGGAATGAGACATCCGAGGAGGAGAGGTTCTGCGTCGCGATCCCCTCGATGTCCCGCAGGAAACCGATCGTCCGGGTCTCCAGCGGCACCACACGCGGATGGACGAACAACTCGCTCACATCCGAGAGCACCTTCTTGCGGCTCACGGCAGCAAGCGGATCCGTCATGGCGGATCGCACCGGCCCCAGCAGAATCACCCCGCGGCGCCGGGCGGGAATCGAGAAGGGTTCCTCATGCACCTGGCCGGGGCCGAGCGCCGGCACCCGGAAGGAAGCGACCTCCCCGTTCACGGGGAACTCCAGGGTGGCCGAACCGGATGACCTGCCCGGCTCGGAACGCACCTGCACATTCCCCCTGGCCTCGTCGCCCACCTGGACCCTGGGGCGTTGCAACTCGAACAGCACCTCGTGTTCCCGTCTCCCCAACACCGACAGTACCGCCACGACCATCACCACGACACACATCACGGACAGGGCGCGGAACTCCAGCCAGCCGAGCCACCAACCCGGGATCCCGGTCACCACGATCCCGATGAGCAGGGCCCAGCCCAGCGCGGTGACGGACGCGACAAGACGGGAACGCGAGATGCGCCGCAGGACCCGGATCAGACCGGGCCTCCGGGAAACGGTTGCGGTGGCGACGGGTTCTGGCACGGGTCCCACTCAGGCGTTCATCCGGTTCGTGGGGGCCTCCACGGATGCGAGCACCCGGGCAATCACGTCGGTCGGCTGCACACCGGCGAACTCCGCCTCGGGCGACATGATCAGCCGGTGCGTCCAAACCGGCGCAGCCAGCTCCTTCACGTCGTCGGGCAGCACGTAGTTGCGGCCGTGGGCGGCCGCCCACACCCGGGCCGCCCGAACCATGGCGATCGCCCCACGGGTGGAGACCCCCATCGATGTGTCCTCGTCCTCCCGCGTGGCCTCCACCAGCCGCTGCGCGTAGTGCAGTACCGAGTTGTCGACGTAGTTGTCCTTGACGGACTCGATCATCTCCGCCACCGCCTGCTGTGCGAGCACGGGGTTGAGCCGCTTGGAACGGTCGGGCTGGGAGGAACCGGCGAGCACGTGAATGGCTGCCTCCGTGTCGGGATAGCCGACGGAGGTCTTCATCAGGAAACGGTCGAGCTGCGCCTCGGGCAGCCGGTAGGTACCTGCCTGTTCCACGGGATTCTGGGTTGCGATGACCATGAACGGGCGCTCCGTCGGGTAACGCTGGCCGTCCACCGTTACCTGCGACTCCTCCATCACCTCCAGCAGCGCCGACTGGGTTTTCGGGGAGGCGCGGTTGATCTCGTCGGCCAGCACGATCGAACTGAAGATGGGTCCGTGGTGGAAGGTCCAACGCGAGGTGGCCTGGTCGTACATGGTGATGCCCGTGATGTCGGAGGGCAGCAGGTCCGGGGTGAACTGGATCCGGTTGTGGCTACCATGAACCGAAGCGGCGATCGCCCTTGCCAGAGCGGTTTTACCGGTGCCCGGCGCGTCCTCGAGAAGCAGATGCCCCTCGGCCAGCATGCAGGTCAACGCAAGGCGGATCACCGGGGCCTTGCCGAGCAGCGCCTGCCCGACGTTGTCGGTCAGCCGCGCGAAGGTGTCCGCGAAAAACGCGGCCTGTTCCGGGTTCATGGTCATCTTGGGTCAATCACCTTTGTTTTCGGTCGGGACATTCACCTGCACCGGGCAGTGATGTCGAATCCCTCTGAGGGGACGTTGTAGTTCTCCGGGAACACCCAGTCCGAGAACTGCCTGCTCGCGTTTCCGCTGGCGTCAACCGGCCCCACCTTAACCTTGGCCACGTCTTCCTGATCGGCGGGGTTGGGCACCTCACACTTGACACGTCCCCCGGGTTGCCAGTTCTGCAACGTCACCTTGAAGGCATTGCATCCCCGTCCCCCTCCGTCCGGACACTCGACCGAATCGCCCTTGGACAGGGTCGCCTTGGTGTCCCCCCAGGTCGAGGCGCAGGACTCGGCGGAGTAGTCGCTCCAGTCGCCGTGTTCGTTCTGTGTTCTCGCCTTCACGCAGACATTCTGCTTGCGGTCGTTCCCCTTGTCCACGGAGCCGGAGAGATCGGTGGTCGTCCACGTCTCGACGCTGGGGTTCCTGCCTTCGGCCTTCACCGTGCTGGTGATCTCGACCTGCTTGACCCGGGCGCCGTTGCTGGAGCCGGGCACCTGCCAGCGCAGGGTCACGTGATCCACCCCGGGCTCGCTGTTCACCACGGGCGCCTGGGGCGGCCCGTAGGCCGTCACGGTGGCGGTCGCCGCCTCCCCCTCGGAGGTCTGTCCCAGCACGTTCGCCACGGCCACCAACCGCACGGTCACCGCCTGTCCCAGCTGGAAGGCGGGGCTGCTGACCACCGTTCTGCCGGGTTTCACCGTGCCGGACTGGCTGCCTGCGCTCCACCGGTAGGTGATCTCGTCCGCCCTGACCCCGTTCCCGGAGGCCGCGCCGAAGCTGAACTCCACCTCCGATCCCTTGCCGGTCGGTCTCAGGGAGAACCCACTTGGCGCACCCGGCGGCTGGAAGGCGCGCACGGCGTTCGAGGCAGGCGAGGCCGCGGACCACTTGCCGGACTTGTTGGTGGAGCGCACCGAGAAGGTGACGGTCTCGGTGGAGGGATCCATCGGGGTGGTGCAGCTGGTGTCCTGCTGCTCCGGGCACACCTCTTTCCCGTTCGCGTCGGTCACCACGTAACGGAAGTTCGAGTCCCCGTTCGGATTTCCGGGCGGGGACCATTTGATGTTCGCCCTGGGCTTCACCGAACTCGAACTGCTGTCCATGCTCACGGTGGGAGCCCCCTGGTTCGACGGCGCACCGGCCGGGGTCTCGGGCCGCGACTCGTCACTGGTCGGCGGGGTGAGCTGACTGTTCTCGTCGGTCAGCCGGTTGTGGGCCGTGACCGTGAAGGTGTAGGCCTGCCCGTTCGTCAGGCCCGTCCACGTGAGGCTGGTTGCGGTGGTCTCCTGTTTCTGGCCCCCCGGGTACATCGTGACGGTGTAGCGCGTGACGGGGGATCCGCCGCCCGGGACGGTGGCGGCCTCCCATGTCAGGGCGATCTGCTGGTCCCCGAAGGCCGCGGTGGGGGCGGAGGGTTTCGATGGCAGCGCGTCCACCAGGATCTCGTTGCTCGGCTCGGAGCGCGGGCTGCGGGAGTTGAGGTCGCCCTCGGCCACCTCCGCCTTGACGGTGAAGGTGTAGCGGCCACTGTTCGCCAGCCCCGGGATGTCGCAGGTGGTCTGGAGGCCGCAGTTCTTGCTGCCTCCCTGCCAGAAGACGGTGAACCCCTTCGGGGTGGCGCCGCGCCATCCGCTGTGGGTCCAGGAGACGCGGGCGGTCTGGGAGCCCGCGTACTGGGCCGTCACCGCCGTGGGTGCTCTGGGAACGTCCTTCACGACGACGCGGATCACTCCCGTGCGTTCCCTGGAGGGATCTTTCGTGGCGTCGGCGACCCGGAAGGTGACCAGGACGTCATCGACGGTGTCGGCTCCGGTCCCGGAATCCGTGGGGGTGACATTTATGACGTTGCCCTCGCTGGTGACCGTGGCCGATCCACGGACCTGCGGGCTGCCGACCAGGGTGATCTCCCCTCCCGTGTCCGCGAACGGGTTGGTGACCCACCGGGTCAGGTCGAAGGAGGCCGTGTTGCCGACCCGCCCGTCGCGTTCGACGATCTCCGAGATCGTCATGGGAGGCCGGGTGGAGGCTATCACGGTGACCGGGATGGTCATGTTGACCGGATCGGTGGAGCCGTCGTGGACCTGGACGACAATCGAACCGGTGGAACCCACCGGGGTGCCCTTGGGCACGGAAACGCTGAGTTCCTGCCCGGAGACGCTGGCCTGCACCGGTCCGTCGGTGCTCACCAAAGAGTAGGACATGGTGTCGTTGTCACCCGGGTTCGGGTCCGAGACCATGTTGCTCAGCGAGATCTTCTGGGGTGCCTCGTCGGGGGCCACTCTGAGCTGGGTGGGTCTCAGCTGCGGGGGTTGCTGCCCGTCGCCCTCGACGATGACGCTGAGGCTGAGTTTGCTCTTGAGCGCGGTCGAGTCGTCCATGGATCCGCCGTCGGTGACCTCGAAGGAGACCGTGGTCTGTCCCGAGAAGTTCTTGGCTGGGGTGAACTCGATGGTCTGATCGTCAATCACCCGGACGCCGTTGTTGCCCACCTCGGGGCTGCCCCCCGGCCCGGCGACCACCGAGTCGACACTGGTCAGGCGCGCCGTGCGTCCGGGCCTGGTGACCACCCAGTCCGTGAACCGGATCGTCAACGGCTCCCCCGCCTTGACGCGCGCCTGTCCCCTGCCCGTGTTGATCGCGGGTGGAATGGCCTCACGACCGGGCACCACGATGGCGGCACGCGAGGAAAGCCCGTCGGAGTCGGTGACGGTGTAGAGCACGATCTGCCGGTCATCGGCGAGGGGCACCGTGACCGTCCCGCCCTTGACGGTTGCCGGGGACTCGGCGGTGACCTTCAGGTCGGAGACCACCCCGTCCGGATCGGAGTCGTTCTCCAGCACGGGCACCTCGACCTGGTCCACCCCCGCGATCGCGGAAGTGGGAACCACGTCGTCGTTGGCGACGGGCGCCTTCGGTGGCACGTCCGAGGCGACCCGGACGGTGACGACCCCCCGGTCCGAGACCCCGCCACCATCCGTGATCGTGTAGTACAGGTGGTAGATGCCCTCCTGGGCGGGGGTGACCACGACAATCCGCTGCCCCCTGGTCTGCGCCTTCGGATCCCAGCTGTCGTCAGTGGCGGCCGCGGATCCCTTCACCAGCTGCAGCTGGTCCCCGTCTGGGTCGATGTCGTTGGCCAGGGCTGGGATCTCCAGCCTGGTGGACGGCCTGGCCGCAACCTCGTCGGCCACCGCCACGGGGGCCTGATTGGCCGCCGGGGGCGGCACTACGCCGACGCGGATCAGGCCCTCCCCCTCGGCCCCGAAACGGTCGAGCACCCGGTAGGTGAAGGTGTCGGTGCCGGACGCCCCCTTCGACGCGTCGTAGACGAGGTAGTTTCCCTCGACCTTCACCGCCCCGAGTTTCGGCACCTGGCTCCCGAGCCCACCCAGGGTGACCGAGTCGCCGTCGGGGTCTATGCCGTCCAGCGGCACCGGTATCCGCACGGAGGAGCCGGCGAAGGTCCTGGAGTCGATCTGTTTCGGGGTCGGTTGTTCGTTGTGCTCGTCCTTGGCGCGGATGTTCACGGTCACCGTCGTCGAGGCCGGGTTGCCCTGCGAATCCCGGACCGTGTATATGGCCTCCGCGGTGCCGGCCTCGCTGCCTGCCCGGAACCGGATCGCGCCGTTGGAGACGAAGAACTCACCCAGCGACGGGTCGGAACGCACATCGAGGTCCGGCGACAGTGTGATGTCCAGATCCGCCGGGGAGTAGTCGTTGCTCAGCACCGGAACGGTGACCAGGTCCCCAACCCGCACCACCGAGCTGTCGGGGGCGGCGACGGGGGACTGCACCGTGGAGGGGGGTTCCTTCGGGATCACCAACACCTTCGCCGTCGCCGATGCGTGCCCGTTGCTGACGGTGTAGGTGAAGCTCTGCGGTGAATCGATGCCCGCCGGGGCGGTGACCCGGAGCAGCGAGTGCTTGATCACCTCGATGTTCAGTCCGGGAGCCCCGGCCTGGGACACCCCTTGAATGGCCAGCACCCCACCCGCGGGGTCGAAGTCGTTGTCGAGCGCGTTGATCGTCAGGGAACCGTTCGCGGGCAGCAATCCCAGATCATTCTCGGGCACCGGTTGGAGTCCCGACGAGTTCGGGTCGATCACATCGACACGGATGCGGCCCTTCGCGTTGTTGGGGCCGTCCGTGATCCCGTAGACCAGCGTGTAGTTCCCTGCCTTCGAGGCCGTGAAACGGATCGTCCCCGCTTGGTAGTCGGGTTTGAGTTCCACCCCGTCGGGGGCGGCGGAGACCTCCACGAGCTTCAGGGAATCGGAGTCGGAATCCGTGTCATTGCTGCGCGGGTCGAGGGTGATGGCATGCCCGACGGTGGCTACGTAGTGGTCGTTGTTGGCCACGGGCGGAGAGTTCGTGGAGCCCGGTGATATCTGTGCCGCCAGCTCCCCTGAGGCCGCGTCCCTGCCGTCGGAGACCGTCAGGTTCACCGAACGCCGGCCCGGACCTCCCTTGCCGAGGTCCTTCACGGAGACGTACCCGTCGGGACGCCACGTCATCTCCAGGCTGTCGTCCTCGACGGTGGCCTGTTGGAGGTAGATGGGGTCTCCGTCCGGGTCCACCCAGTCCGCGAGCACCGAGTATCCCGCGGAGGCCCGTTCGCTGAGGTTGACCTGGCTGTCGCGGATCTTGTGGGGGGCGGAATTCTCGTTCTCGGCGCGGATGTTGACCTTCACGGTGGCGACGTTCGACACGTCCACCCCGTCGAAGGCCTGATAGGTGAAGGTGATCGTGTCCTTCGCGTCCGCGGGCACCTCGATGCGGAGCGCACGGCCTTCCTTGGCCTGGGAGATCTTCACACCTGAGGGGACGTCCCGGATTATCGCTGTCAGCACGTCGCCGTCGAGGTCGATGTCGTTGCTCAGGACGGGAAGCACGGTGGCGGTTCCCGGTCGCGCCCCCAGCTCGTCGTCGACGGCCTGCGGTGGGTGCTGCTCCTCCGAGAACTCCCGGGTCTGGGACTTATCCGTCTCCTCTGATTCCTTGTCCTGTTTCTCGTCCACCAGCTGGGACTCGACCTGCTCCCAGTTGTTCACCTTGACCATCTGCTTCAGGGGCAGGAAGACGTCACCGGTGACCTCGTCGTTTATGACAATCACCTTCCGGTTGGCGCGGAAGACCGGCTGCTTGGCAGCGGCAAGCTCGGGATGCTGGGCCCGTTCGTAGTCGTCTCCCCCGCAGTCGCGGACGTAGTAGCCCGATTCCGCCCACAGCGCATAGGTGCATCCCTCGAGCTGCACGGGCGCGGCGGGTTTGCCGTTCGGGATGCTCTCCCGGGTCACCTGCCCCGAGGAGATGTCCACCTTGAGCAGCTCCGAGGGCGTGGCCACGACCACCGTCCCGGAGGGTCCCGACGGTTGTTGGAGGACCCCGCCCGCAAAGCCGTCATTCGTCACGGGGTGCCCGTCGATGGTCAAGGTGGTGCCGTCCAGCACCACGATCTTGTCCCCCACCACCGTCAGCTGGGCGGAGTCCGAGAGCCTTCCCTCCAGTTTCCGTCCCTGTGTCCTGGTCACCGCCTGGTCCCCCGAACCCGTGACGGTGTACAGCTGCCCGTCCGCGGTCAGCACGTACCCGGTGCCTTCGACGCCGACAGCGATCCTTGGCGTGTCCAGGCCCTTCAGGAGCGGGTCCGCGGTGAGGCTGAAGCTCGCGGCCCCCCGGGTGTCGGTGGCCCACACCCGTCCCTCGCTCTGGTCCGCGAAGAGCACCTCGTTGCCGCCGTGTGCCGTCAGCACACCGGCCACCCCGGCCTCACCCAGAAAGGTGAGGGAGGCCACGTCCACGGGATGCACGGTGTCCGAACTGCGCACCAGAACGTTGCCCGCGGACTGGGTCACCCCGAAGGAACTGCTGGGAGGGCGGAGCGCGCCGTCTATGGTCTGGGATTCGTGGTTGAGGTGCCCCACCAGCCGCTTGGTCTGGTTGGTCACCCAGACGCCACCGTCGTTCAGGTCGACGTCGGCGGCCGGAACCCCCCGGTGAATCAGCGCGAGGATACCGAGGGAGAGCGCGACGAGACCGACCAGTACGGTCTCGACACGTTTGCGCGTGACCAGGGCCATGCGTCCTTCTTCCTACGTTCTCCCCGCCAAGTCTTCAGTCCAGGCACCCCCCGCCCAATTAACCTTCCGGTACGTGCCCGGACTGACTGGAACACTAAGGGGTCACCCGGGCCTGTCTCCAAGCCAGGTGGTGTACGGACCTGTACGAGAGTAGCTCATACAAACATAACCCGTAGTCAGGCCCGTTTGTTCTTTCTGTCTCACGTCTACATCTGCTCACCCGGAGAGGGTGATCCGTGCACACGGTCCTCCTTTTAGATGACACCCTTTAGGGTAGTCCACATGCTCCCTCCTCTCAGCCGCGGTGCCCTGGCCCAGCAGATGGCGGCCGCTCGAAGCAGGATCGGGCTGTCCATCAGGCGTGCCGCTGCGATAGCCGAGGTGCCCGCCTCGACCGCTCAGGGATGGCTCGAGGGCAGGCACCTGCCAACCCCTTCGCTGATGCCGCAGTTCATGACCCTGCTGCGCGCGCTGCAGCTCGTCACCGTACAGAACGAAACGGCCTGGGCGGAGGCGTTGGACCGGATGCGCCGCTCCAGCATCGTCGCGGAGTCCCCCTATGTCGGCCTGCGTCCCTACGCGACCACGGAATCCAGTCTTTTCGTCGGACGGGAGCGCTCCCTGGAGGAACTCCTGGACGCATGTTCCCGGACCCGGCCTCCCCGGATCGTGATGGTCGTCGGGGCGTCCGGGGCGGGCAAGTCCTCCCTGCTGGCCGCCGGGCTGATCGGCCGCGGCACCGCGCCCGACGGCCCGTTGTCCCACCTGAACCCCGTCCAGTCGACGGTACGCGACCTGCTGGGCTGGAAAACACCCACGGAGGCGACCCTGCTGGTCGTCGACCAGTTCGAGGAACTCCAGCAGCTCGAGGCCACCGAGGCCGGGGAGCTCGTGGACACCCTGTGCCGGCTGCCCGATCACGTGACCTGCGTGATCGGCCTGAACGCGAACGCGGTCGGGACCGTGCTCCGTCAGGAACGCCTCGCCCCGTTCCTGGCCTCCCCCGTCCTGGTTGGGCCCCTCACCACCGCCGAATACCGGCAGATCATCGAAGTCCCGGCCCGTCACCACGGCCGTGCGGTCTCCACAGAGCTGACCCACGTGTTGATCCGCGACCTGCACCAGTACGGCTATCCCGACCCGGGGATCGTACTGCCGCTGCTGTCGAACACCTTGAAACGCTGTTGGAACGCCGCATCGGGAGAGACCCTCACCACCTCCGACTACCTGGCCTCGGGTGGCCTGTGGACCTCACTGAACGACGAAGCCGAGGCCGTCTGGCAGGATCTGTCTGCGCAGGACCGTCCCTTGGTCAGGCGCCTGATGTTGTCGCTGGTGGTCGTGGACGCGAACCGGCTGCTCCGGCGCTCGATCCCCTTCGGTTCGTTGTCGTCGCAGATGGTTCCGGTGGCGGAGGCCTTCATCGCGTCCCGTCTCCTGACCCACAGCGAAGACCATCTGACCATCACCCACGAGGCTCTCCTGACCCGCTGGCACCGGTTGCGCGGCTGGGTGGAGCAGGAGGAGGCGACGCTGCTGGTGGGGCGGCGCATCCACATGGCGACGAAACTCTGGGACGAGGGCGGCCGGGCACCGGAGGGGCTGATGCCCGTGGAGGCGGAGATGTGGCAGTCCTGGGCGAGGGCCGAGGACGCCCCGGTGATCTCGAAGAACGAACACGAGTTCATCGATGCCTCGCTGGCGCTCGGACGCGCCCACGAGGAGGAACAGGAGAACCGCCTTAAACACACCCGCAGACAGCGGCGAACGGCTTTGGGGATCGCGACGGTCGCCGTCGTCCTGGCGGTCGTGGCCGCCTTCCTGGGCATCCATTCCGCGGCCCTGACCCAGCAGGCCAACACCGCGGCCCGCGCCGCCCGGGCCCAGCAGCTGGCCCTGGTCTCGGACCAGATCCGCAACACCGACCCGAACGAGGCCGCGCAACTCGCCGTCGCCGCCCACCGGTTGGAGGAGAACCCCCGCACCCGTTCCACCGTCATCGAATCCGCCGGGGGAACGGCACCGCTGCGGATCAACGGCGCCGCGGGAAACACCATGGTGGCCGTCGCGCCGGGAAGCGACATCGTTCTGCGGGGCGACAGCCAGGGCAACCTTGCCGTCTGGCGCGACGGGAACCTGAAATCGGAACCCGAGCTCGTCGAGACCGACGGCGGGCAGTTGTTCGCGGTGCAACCGGTCCTGCGCGACGGGCGGTACCTCGTGATCGTCGCGGGGCAGCGGACTGCCTCGGTCTGGGACCTGACGACCTCCGCCCGCAAACTGGGTGAGTGGGCGGTAGCGGGAGTCACCTCCTACAGCGCCGCCTGGCAGGGAACGGTGGCTTTGATCGGGAATCTCCACGGTGAGGTGCAGCGCATCGACCTCACGAACCCGGAACGCCCCGAGGTGCGCACCCCGCTGCTGACCGGCGAGGATGTCGCGGTGACGGCGCTCACCGCGACACCCGATCTCATCGTGGCGAGCGCCTCCCGCAACCGGCTCGCCCTGTTCGACTCGGCGGGAACCGCCCTACCGGATTTCCAGGTGCCCGGTCAGGTGATGTCCCTGGACGTCTCGGAGGACGGCAAGGAGATCCTGGCGGGCAGCAGCGCCTCGAAGGCCCTGCTGCTCGAGGTCTCCGGCACCGCGCTGCGCACCAACCACGAGTTCCTCATGAAATCGGGAGTGCACGCGGTCAGGCATCTGGGTGACCAAGTGGCACTGGGCGGTTCCCAAGGTGAGGTCGTGATCGCCAACAGAACGGGCGAGATCACCGAACGACGTCCCCTCCGCAGCGTCGTGACGAGCATCTCCCGGGGTTCCGCCGGGCTCCTGACCGGAACCGCGGAGGGGACCCTCTCCCTGTGGCCACCGCTACCCACCCTGCTGCGCACGAACGGCGTCAAGATCCACGACATCAGGCGGATGGGCGGGAAAACCATCATCACGACCGCGGATGGACCGCGTGTCCTGGATTCCGCCGCCCCTGGTTCCCCGGAACTGACGGTACCCACCAGCCCCGGCGGGGGTGGATACCTGCCCCACGTGGCATCCGATGTCACCGGCAGCACCTTGGCGACGCAGTCGCGCGACGGCAAGGTGGTGCTGCTCCGGTTGGCCGGCAGCGGATACGAGACGGAACAGGTCATCGACGAAACCACCACGGTGGTGGACCTGGTGCTCTCCCCCGACGGCAGGCGACTGGCCATCGGACACAGGAGCCAGGTCGGCTACGACATCTATCAGCGCGGGAGCACGGGTTGGGAACCCACCGGAACGCTCCACGCCTGGCCGGGCGGGCTGGCCTTCAATTCCGATGGCACGCTCGTGGCCGCGATGAGCGCCGACGGCACAGGCTACGTCGTGGCTGCCGTCACCGATTCCAGCCCGGAAATCCTGGCGGAGGCGGGGCTGCCCGACCGGGTGGTTCCCAGCGCCTTCGAGTTCTCCCCCTCGGGTCTTCTGGCCGTGGGCGCTTTGAACGGCGGGGTGTCGATCATCGATCTGAGCGACCCCACCAAACCGCATGCCACGGCCCAGGTCTTCGACGCCCACGCATCCCTGGAGCGGTTGAGATTCAGCCCGGACGGGAACCACCTGCTGGCCACCAGCGTCGAGGGGGACCTGTGGGTCTGGGAAAGGACGGGAGAAACCCCTGCCCTGAGCCTGCACATCGAACATCCCTCGGCTTCAATCGCGGGAGCAGACCTGGTCGACGGCCAACTGCTGCTGGCCCTCTCCGACAACACGGCCGTGGCCTGGCCGGGCAATGCCGCGGCTGCGGCCGCCGACCTGTGCTCCCGCCTGGGGGATCCCCTGACCAGCCAGGAATGGGCCCAGCTGGCGCCCGGTGTTCCCTTCATGAACGGCTGTTCCTGAACCAGAGGATCACCTTGTACAAAACTTCATCGTCCACGAATGCTTGCAGGAAATGCCGGGTCACGATCCGTAGAACGGTGCGTCGTCAATGAAAAGCGAAGCCCCGTCCGAGCCGTCATGGCCGGGAGGCGATGTCGGCGATGGCACCCACTCGAAGAACTCGTCGACAACTTCCCTTCTCATGCCGAAAGTGGTGGCGACCACTTCGGCCCAGCTCCGGGGAGTGACGATTTCCTGCCCGATGCGCCGCGGGTTGACGAGCCGGGCATAGCACTGCACCCAGTGATGCGCCGGGTCGCTGCTCCTCGTCGAACGCACCCGGGTTTCCCGGCGCAGTGACGAGCTGAGACCCGACGACAGGAAGGGTTCCGTCGCCTCTTTCCAGTTCATGATGATCCGGTGGTTGTAGTGGTTCTGCTTCCCGTTGACCACGAAAAACTCGAAAACGTCGTCGCCACGGTGCCTTGCCCACAGGCAGGTGAAGGCCTCGCTGCCATGAGGTCGTTTCCAATCGCTCACGCCACCCTCCCGCTGAGACATGGCCGTTGCCGCGAGCGCCCCCAGAAGCCAGGGGAAAACGCTTGCGCCCTGCACGATGCGAGGCATTGGTTCGGTCACCTTGAAAGCCAGGATGGCGAGGAGAAAAACGACCCCCAGGATGACGAGGACATGGACGCGGAGTTTCCTGAGGAGCAACGAGAATCCACAGCCGATCAGGAAGAACGGCAGGGGGATCCAGCAGTGGCTCGCAGGAACGATGAGGGACACCAGCAGGGCCCCGAAGAGGCAGGCGGATGCAGCGAACTTGTTGATCCACGTGACCTTCCCCCGGTCCTCCCTGCCCCTCGACAGGAAGTCATTCTCCCGGCGCCACGAATGCGTGAGTTCGAACCACAGCCCACGCAGGCGCTGCTCGCGCTCTTTCTGATTCCCCGGGTGGAAGGCGTCCGCCAATGACTCGCAGGCCTGCGTGAATCCGCCGTTCCGCGAAGAGGGCACCGCGGATTGCCGCGCCACCTCCTTGACACACTCCGATGCGACGTCCCAGCGGTCCTCGGTGAGCATCGTCCGGGCTTCCGTTAGGACGGGTTGCAGGTCCGGGCGCTCAATGCGTTCGCTTTCGAGCAGGAGGAGCTCCACGCACACAACCGCGATCCGGTTCGGGGGCTCCAACCGTGGTTCTCCCACGTCCCGGAAGGGCATCGGGGGAGAATCCGCGGGACTCTCGCCATCGCCGCGCCCCGATGGCTGATGGGATTGTGGTCCCGGGGGCGGGGGATCCGGCGCTGCCGCGGAACGCCTTGGTCCTCCGGGGCCTCCTCGTTTCCCGGGTGCGAGCAGTCCCCGGACATCGATGCCGAGAATCTCGCCCGCCTCGATGACCGCCTTGGTCCTCCGCCAGTCAAGTGGAAGCCTTCGTTCGTGGACCTGGGTGCACAAAACGGTGAGAGCAGCTGCCCACTGCCTTCTCCCCACCAGCTGAATGACATTTACGAAGTCGGATTGAGGTAGTTGCGGGACCTGGGCGGCATTGATGAGAAGCCGGCGAAGGATCCTGTCCTCGAAGTTGTCGCGTCCGGCGCTGTGGTTCGCACTCACCACCACGCTGTCGTGCTCGTCGACGAAGGCCTGTGCGTCGATGCCGCCCACCCGCGCCTCAACCACGTGTATCGCAGGGCGGCCGTTTCGCGATTTCTCGCTCCGGCGAGAGCCCGTGAGTCTTCGACGGGACCGTCCGGATGATTCGAGGACGCTCGCCGCCAGGGAATCCACGTCCTCGACGTTTTCGCTGGCGCTCCCGGGCTCGTTGAAACCGGCGCGAGGAGGTGGTGGAAGTTTCGCATCCGTTTGCTCGATCACCCGGTTCGAGCACGCCTCGGGCAGTCCCAGGGTCAGCACGAGGTTCGTGAGGTTTTCCGATTCACCACCGGATATCCTGGAGTTGTTCTCGTGGAGCCCAGAACAGATCGCCTCCACCGCGGTTCCGTACTCACCTGCGGCGGTTCTCTCAAGTGCGTCGGCGATTTCCCTGGGCGACAATCCGTCGGTTGCGGCCAGAAACAGGAGCAGCCTCCTGCGAACGTCTTCGCCATCTTCCGGGCGGCGCGGTTTGCTCATGACGTGCCCGCCCCCGCCATCCCGGGGATCGCAACAGTTCTGCCCGAAATTGGTTGTTTCACGGCCATGAGCGCAGGGACCCTGTCGGGGTCACCACTCACGGTCCGGCATGAAGGACCAGACCAAGTCCTTGTCGAGCGCGTTCCAGAAATCCGGAACGGATGCCGCCTCCGATACCGTGTAGCACTTGACCGCCCTTCCCGGTTCCCTGCCATTGACGTCGAGCAGGAGCACACCGTAGCTCGGGTCCTCGTGGAAAATGTAATGGCCTCGGAAACGTTCATACAGGGGCATCCCGCTTTCAATGCCATCCATGTAGTCGCTGTCATTGAATCGTTCAACGTCCTTCAGCTCCTTGATGCCGTCTCCGAAAGAGACGGAATACAAACCGTCGTGGATTTGTTCGTAGAAGGATTTGAGTGGCTCCGGGACCAAACTCCAGACAGGGCGGATGTTCTCCGAGTGGTGTTGCTCGTCGTCCTGGGCGGGCCACGTTGGCTGGCAGGGATTCCCGCCGTAGAAGTGCTCAACTTCTCCGCGGCGATTCACGAGGGTGTAGACGACGAGGTAACGCCTGCCCCACAGCGCCAGCTGCGCATCGGCGCAGCACGCCTCCAAGATCCCTAGGGAATCTGGCAGCACATCGCCGATGCAGCCGCGCATGAGGGAGACCATCAGGTGGACACGCTCGGCTCGGGGCAGTTCTGGCAGCCGCCTCCAGGCGCCGGGAATGGGCGCCTCGGCGGGAACCGGATCCTCGACGAGACGTACGAGGTCGCGTCTTTTCGTGGGTGCGGTGCAGTATCCCGAGAGGAACTCCGACCTGTCGGGAAGTTTCCTGCGGCTGAACCGGGAAAAGAACTTCATCGCCGCTCCCTTGAATGATCGTGTCCTGTTTCGCACCAACGGCCCGCGCCGCTTTCAGCCTATCGGTGAGCCGCTCAACGGCGAGGAACGGAGTTGCGAGGGGCACCATGATGACTGACGACCGGGTGGCACAACAGGATCTGGGGCCTTGTTGCGAAAAGTGCTGTCCGAGCGAGGAAGCACCGGGCATGGCTTTCGCAACAGGGCTTAAGCTCGCTGGGTGTCGCATTCCCTGAATCGCCGGATCCTGGAGCTGGCCCTGCCCGCCTTCGCGGCGCTGGTCGCCCAGCCCCTGTTCGTCATGGCCGACACCGCGATCGTCGGACAGCTGGGCACGGATCCCCTGGCCGGGTTGGGGGTGGGTTCCACGCTGACCCTGGCGCTGGTCGGGGTGTTCGTGTTCCTCGCCTACGGTTCCACCGCCACCGTGGCGCGCCTGGTGGGGGCGAACCGGGAAAAGGACGCAGCGGAATCCGGGGTTCAGGCCATGTGGCTGGCCCTGGTCCTCGGTGCGGTGACCGGTTTGGTTTCCTGGGGATTCGCGCCGCAGCTGGCCGCTTGGCTCGGCGCCGGCGGAACGGTCCACGAACAGGCCGTGGCCTACCTCCACTGGTCGCTTCCGGGCCTGCCGGGAATGTTCCTGGTGCTGGCGGCGACGGGGACGCTACGCGGAATGGCGGACGGCCGCACCCCCATGGTCCTGGCGATCGGCGCCGCGGTCCTGAACCTGGTTGGGGACGTCGTCCTGGTCTTCGGTCTCGGAATGGGGATCGCGGGTTCAGGGGCCGCCACCGCATTCGCCGAAACGCTCATGGGGTTGACTGCCGCCGGGATCGTGGCCCGCGGAGCGGCCGGAGTGGGGGCGGGGTGGCGTCCCCGGCTGGCGGGGATGCGGACCAGCCTGTTGGTCGGTGTTCCGTTGCTGATCCGCACCCTGGCGCTGCGCGCCGCCCTGCTGCTGACCACCTGGACGGCGGCCCGTTCGGGTGCCGTGGCCCTGGCGGCGCACCAGGTCGGGTTCACGATCTGGAGTTTCCTGCAGTACGTGCTGGATGCCCTGGCGATCGCCGGGCAGACCCTCATAGGGCAGGCCCTCGGGGCTTCCAGGCCCGGTGAGGCCCGGGCGCTGTCACGCCGCATGACCGGGTGGTCGCTCTGCGCCGGCCTTCTGCTCGGGGGCGTGACCTTGTTCATCAGGCACCTCCTGGCCGCGCTGTTCACCCCGGACCCGGGGGTGCGTGACGCGGTGGCGGCGGTGCTGGTGGTGATCGGTTGCACGCTGGTGATCGCGTCCTGGGTGACCCTGTTCGACGGGGTCCTGATCGGCGCCGGGGACGGCCCCTACCTGGCCCGCGCCAGCCTGATCACACTGGCCGTGTACGCGCCGCTGGCGCTGGCCGTGGCCCGGTTCGCCCCCGGGGGTGTGCCGGGCCTGGTCTGGTTGTGGCTGGCGTTCACCATTGGTTTCATGGGGGCCCGGGCCGCGACCCTGTGGTGGCGGGAACGCTCGGATGCCTGGCTCGTCACCGGCTGAGATTCGGGAGAACCTCATACAGTGGTCCCATGGAAGATTCAACCAGACCCCTGAATCTGGAGGCCGACCTCCTGGTGATCGGTTGGGGCAAGGCCGGCAAAACCCTGGCCCGGGATCTCGCGTCCCACGGCAGGCACGTGGTGCTGGTGGAACGCGACGACGCCATGATCGGCGGCACCTGCATCAACGTGGCCTGTGTCCCGACCAAGACCTTGGTCAATCTCGCGGAGCGACGCGGCGACCGGAACCCGGACGAGTATCTGAAACAGGCCATCGCTTCCCGGGATTCCCTGATCGACAGGCTCCGGGCCGCCAACAAGGCGATGCTCTCCGGCCAGGAGACCGTCACACTCGTGCACGGTGAGGCCCGGTTCACCGGCCACCGCAGGATCCGGGTCCGGGCCGGGGAGGAAACCCTCGACATCACCGCCGGGGCCGTGGTCGTCAACACCGGAACCTCCCCGCTGATGCCGGACGTCCCGGGCATCCAAGGGAGGTTCGTTTACGACTCCACCACCATCCAGCACATCGCCGACGGCAGGGTTCCGCAGACCCTGACGATCGTCGGGGGCGGGTTCATCGGCCTGGAGTTCGCCAGCATGTTCGCCGCCTTCGGTTCGGCGGTGCGGATCCTGGAACGCGGCCCCGTTTTCCTGCCCCGTCTCGACGACGACGTGCGCGAGGCGGTGGTGGCCACCCTCACCGACCGCGGCGTAGAGATCGTCACGAACGCCCCCGTCTCGGCGATCGAGAACGACGGCAGGCGGGTGGTCTCCGGGGCCGGTTCCTTCGACACGGATGCGGTGCTGGTTGCGGTAGGACGCAAACCCGAGACCGCGGCCCTGGACCTGCCCGCCGCCGGAATCGCCACCGACGAACGCGGTTTCATCGTCGTCGACGATCACCTGCGCACCAGCGCCGAGGGCGTGTGGGCGGTGGGTGACGTCAACGGGGGTCCGCAGTTCACCTACGTCTCCCTCGACGATTACCGGATCGTCAAGGATCAGCTCGTCGGGGACTCGAAGCGTTCCCGGGCGGACAGGAAAGCGATCCCGACGACCACCTTCATCACTCCCCCGCTGGCGCAGGTCGGGCTCAGCGAACGCGAGGCCACCGAACAGGGGGTGTCCTACCTGGTGGCCTCCAAACCGGTCGCGAACATCGCGGCGATGCCTCGTCCGAAGACCCTGGGAGAGACCCACGGTCTGATCAAGGTGCTGGTCGACCCGGCAACCGACGAGGTGCTCGGGGCCACGATCTTCAGCGTCGACGCGCAGGAGGTGATCAACCTGGTCGCCCTGGCCATGCGCAACAAAACCACCGCGACCGCGCTGCGCGACGGCATCTGGACCCACCCCTCCACCACGGAGGCCCTCAACGAAGTCCTGGGCGAGTTGCACACACCCTGACCGGAACGCAAAGAAGGGGGCGGATCCCGGTCGGGACCCGCCCCTCACGCGTGCTTCAGGGAATCACTGCCTTTCCACCGGCGCCGTCCTCTGGTTACGGGCCTTGTTGATGAAGTAGCAGGGGATGATGATGACGAACCAGATCGGGGTCACGAGGACCGCCCGCAGGGTCTCCTCCTCCAGGCACAGGATGACCAGGCTGACCGCGAAGAAGACAAGCACCATCCAGGCGGTGCCGACACCGCCTGGCATCTTGTAGGTGGACTTGGCGTGCAGCTCGGGGTGCTTCTTCCGGTAGACGATGTAGCACACGACGATCAGTGCCCAGATGAACAGGAACAGCACTGAAGTGATCGAGGTGACCAGGACGAACGCCTGATTGATGGTCTCGGACGCGTAGAGGAACCCGATGCCGCACAGCAGCAGCAGGCAGGAGCAGATGAGGGCGTTCTGGGGAACGTTGCGACGTGACAGTTTTCCGAAGATCCGTGGGGCCTGCCTGTCCTCGGCCAGTCCGTACATCATGCGGGAGGTGGAGTAGAGCCCCGAGTTGTCGGAGGAAGCCGCAGCGGTCAACAGCACGAAGTTCATCACCGAGGCCGCCGCCCCGAAACCACTCAACTGGAACATGGCCGTGAAGGGACTCTCACCCGGGACGACCGCGCGCCACGGGATGACCACGCAGATGGCGGCCAAGGCCAGAACGTAGAACAAGGCGAGCCGCACGGGGATGGCGTTGATGGCCTTGGGCAGGTTGCGCTCGGGGTTGTGGGTCTCGGCCGCTGCGGTGCCAACCACCTCGAGGCCGACGAAGGCGAAGAAGGCGATCTGGAAACCGGCCAGGAACCCGGGGAAACCGTTCGGGAAGAATCCGCCGTCGTTCCACAGGTTCTCGACGGTTGCGTGATGTCCCGCCTCCGAGACGAAGCCGGAGAAGAGCAGGCTGGCGGCGACGATGAGGAGCGCCCCGACCGCGACCAGTTTGATCAGGGCGAACCAGAACTCCGCTTCGCCGAAGTACTTGACCGCCACCACGTTCAGGACGAACAGCAGCAGCGCCAGCACCGCGGCGGGCAGCCACTTCGGCACCTCCGGCCACCAGAACTGGGCGTATCCGGTGATGGCGGCCAGGTCACCCATGGCCGCCACGATCCAGGCGAACCAGTAGGTCCATCCGGCGATGAACCCGCCCGCCGGCCCGAGAACGTCCTCGGCTATGTCGCGGAAGGACTTGTACTTCAGGTTCGCCAGGAGCATCTCACCCATGGCCCGCATCATGAAGTACAGGAAGAAACCGACCACGGCGTAGACCAGCATGCTGGAGGGGCCCGCCTGGTTGATGGTGTTGCTGGACCCCATGAACATGCCGGTGCCGATGGCGCCGCCCAGGGCCATCAGCTGCAGGTGACGGTTGCTCAGGCCGCGCTGCAGCCCCTGCCCGTCCTCGTTGACATCGCCCTCGACCACCACGTCGTTGGGCGCATCATTCGGGGGGTTACTCATCTGGGAACTCCTTCGTTCTGTGTTGAGGTCTCGTCAACCACCCGGGCAGAACCGGTCCCGGGAGGTGATGTTGTTCACGGTCTTCCGGTGGCCATTTTCCGGACGTGGGGGGAGGTGCTGGCGGACAGCAGGCCCCCATAGCTGGGCAGGAACCTGATCTCGGAACCCACCTTCACAGGGGTTTCGGCGTCGGTGACGTCGATGATCAGGTGGTCGCTGCTGGCACCCAGCACCTCGATGCCCGGATCCACCGGCTCGATGGCGTCCGGGGCGGCGTCCTGGCGGCCGAGGTCGCAGATGGCGCGCAGTCTCAGCCCCCGGTCGGTGAAGTGCGTGGTGTTGCCGAAGGCATCCTGCCCGGTCCGGCCGATCGGAACCGACGGTTTGCGTTGCAGCTCAATGATCCCACCGACCAGTTCCACCGTATCCTGCCGGGTCCCGGGCCAAGGTGAACGATCCAGGACGTTGCGACCCAGGATGATCGCCTCGCCGATGCGCAGGTTGTTGATGCCTGCAGGCATCTCCCCGCTGGCCAGCAACGGAAGATTCGCGCTGTTCCCGCCGGAGACCAGTTCCAGCGGATGCCCGGTGGCGCTGCGGCACTCGTCCCTGAGGGTGACGAGCATCTCCATCTTCTCGCGGGTGGGAATCACCCCTCCGAAACAGGCGAGGTTGGTTCCCAGGCCCGCCACCTCGAGGTGGGGCAGCCGGGCGATCCGGCTCACCTCCTCGACGGCCCGGTCCGGCCACACGCCCTCCCGCAGATCACCGACATCGACCATCATCACGACCTTGTGGCGCACCCCGGCCATCCCAGCGGCGTTCGAGAGCGCCTCCGCGGTCTGATACGAGGAGATGAGGGTGTGATCGGCCCAGCGCACGGCCTCCGGTGCGTTGCCGGGGGTCGGGGCCCGCAGCAGCATGGTCGGCAGGTCCAGACCCGCCTCCGCTATCCGTTTCAGGTTGTCGATCCGCGAATCGGCAAGCATCACACAACCCGACCCCTCCAGCGCCCGCAGCAGCGCGGGATGGGCCTGCATGACCTTGGTGACCGCCGCCACCCGGATCCCCTGCGCACCGCACTGGGAGATCACCGCGGAGGCGTTGTGGGCGATCCGGTCGATGTGGATCTCCAGTCTCGGGGTTTCCACGTTCATCCTTCCGGGGTTTCGTCTTCGATTGGTTCGGGAAGTTCCCCCACCTCGTCGGCCACCCAGTCCCGGAAGGTCGCGGCGACCTCCTCGTGGTAGACCTGCGCCAAGGTTCCCAACGCGGAGAACCGGTAGTCGCGGTCGATCAGGATGCGCGCCTCGGGTGGTGGCAGCAGCCGGGCGCCCGCGCCGAGGCGGATCCGCCCGAGGATCTCGTCCCCGCCGGGAATCCTGGTCAACGCACCCCCTGTGCCGATGACCCACCGGATCGCGGTCAGGTCCTTGCCGCGGACGATCTGTTTCTTGCCCGTCGGGGTGAACAGATCGCTGACGGATCCGACGTGCCTGCGGATCCCGACCTCGACGGCGCGGGCGGCCAGCCAGCGGGTGACGTCCTCCTCCTTCTCGTCGGAGGGAATGGCCCGCAGGTATTCGAGCCGCTCCTCGTCACCGGTCTCCCCCGACATCGCCGCCACCTGGCGGGCGTTCACGAAGACGCCGAGGTCACCCTCGACGGTGCGCTTGGCCCGGGGTTCGGGGTCGATGCTGTGGCTGGTCCACTCAGCCGAGCCGTCGGTGACGCTGTGGATGTCGGTGGTCGCGCCGCCGACGTCGATCACCAGGGCGTCGCCGAGGGCGTCCGCGAAGATCTCGGCGGCCAGCAGCACCGCACCGGGGGTGGGCAGGATCTCGAATCCGGAGAGCTCCGTCAGCCTGGCCATCCCCGGTGCCTTGACGATGTGCTGGTTGAAGACCTCGTGGATCAGTTTGCGCACCGGTTCGATCTGGAGCACGTCCACGTCGGGGAAGACGTTGTCGGCGCACATCAACTCCACGTCGTTGCGGGCGAAGACGTCCTGCACCCGGCGCCGCACCGCGATGTTCCCGGCGTAGATCACCGGTGCCCTCAAACCGGACTCCGCGATCATCCGGGCGTTGTCCACCACGATCCGTTTCTCGCCGTAGTCCACTCCCCCGGCGAGCAGGACGATGTTGGGGTTCGCCTCGACGAGATCCTCCACGTCCCAGGAGTCGATCGCCCCGACCGTGGTCAGTCCGACGATCGCCCCCGCGCCGAGGGCCGCTTCCCGGGCGGCGCGGGCCGTCATCCCCTGGGTGAGTCCGTGGACGCTCATCTTCAGCCCGCCAGCGGCGGAGCTGTTGACGAAGACCTGCGTCTTGTCGATCTCGATGCCGGAGGTTTTCCGCATCTCGTCGATCGCCGCGTCGACGCCGATCTTCACGTCCCCCTGGGCGACGGAGGTCGGGGCGAACCCCTGGCCGATGTGCCGGAACCTTCCGTCCTCCAGCGAGAAGGCGTTCGCCTTCGTGATGGTGGACCCGATCTCAAGGGTGGTGACGACCCGCATCGCTCACTTCACCCGACCTTTTCCTGTTCGCGGCCGCGCATGGTGCGCACGATCGCGTCGAGCACATCGATGCCCTTGGTGCCGCGGCCGAAGGTGGCGTCCAGGCCGGTCTCGGCGGCCATGTCGCGGCTTACCTGCGTACCGCCGGCGATCAGCACCTTCTCGTCGCGGATGCCGCGTTCCTTGGTCAGCTCGGCGAGTTTCTTCATCATCGTGCGGTGAACCTCGTTGTGGCTGATGACCGTGGAGATCAGGATCGCGTCCGAGCCCGACTCGATGGCCGCATCCACCATCTTCTCGACGGGAACCGAGGTCCCGAGGTAGTGGTACTTCACGCCGTACTTCTCGAGACCGCCGTGTTTGATGTCGAGGATCTCGCGCATGCCGACGCTGTGCTCGTCCTCACCGACGGTGCCGGCCACGACGGTGATCTCGTGGTCGGTGACGAACTGGCGCAGTTCCTCCTCGGGGAGCAGCTCGATCTTCTCGGGGATGGTCAGCTCGGTCTTGTCGACGTCGAAACCGACGTGCCCCTTCACCTCGACGAAGCATCCCTCGGCGGGCTGCAGCACCTGGAGGTTGACGACCTCGGGGTCGCTCAGCCCCATGCGCTTGGCCATCTCGAGGGCCGCCTCGACGGCGATCTCGGCCCGTTCGGGGATCATCAGTTCCACCAGGGCCACACCGTCACCGGCCCATTCGGCCTCGGGCCGCAGCAGGTTCCCAGAGCGGTACTCGCGGGTCCGTTCGAGCCGTTTGTGGGCGCTGTCCTCCGGGTCGAGTTCGTCGATGTAGACGATCTTCTCCGGATCGCAGAGGGTGCAACCGCCGACCAGGTCGCAGGCCTTGTCCACCCCGGCGGGCAGGTTGTTGTTGCCGAAGTGGTCACACACCGGCGCCAGATAGTCGGGATCGCGTTCGATCACGGTGCCCACCGAGATGCCGCCGTCCCCGTCGCGGGCGATGCCGTCGTGGTTGCGTTCCGGGAACTCGGCGGAGTCGACGAAGAAGCCCTGCTCCACGGCCGCGAAGTAGCCGCCCGCGTGCAGCATCTCGGTGAGGAAGCCGATCGCGCGTTCCTTGAGGTCGCGCACCATCCCGCCCAGCGGGCCTTCCCGATTGAGGGTGAGCAGTTCCTTGATGCCGTCCAAGGCCGCCCAGGTCTGTTTGACGGTCTGCACGCCACGCACCGAGTTGTAGTGCCAGGGCAGGTTGCGTCCCTCGTCGGGGGTGATGGTGCTCTGGATGTCTGCGCTGGTGAGCATGGAGATCATCGTGTCGATCACGTGCAGGCGGATCGCCTCGTTGATGTCGGACTCGATGTAGCGGGTGTTCTGCTGGGCGCGCATCTTGTATTCGGAGAAGAAGTCGCGCAGCGCGACCGCGTAGGGCAGGTCGAACCACAGCTTCGGGGTCGGCGGGGCGCTCGGCGGCACCGTCGAGAGCCCGATGAGGTCCTTGGGCATCCCGACCATGACGGAGAAGGCAGAGTTCAGGCCGTGCTGGACCATGAGCTCGGGCATCACCTTCCAGCCCTGGCGGGCGGTGGCGTTGGCGTTGTGGGCGCCGTCGATCTGGAAGATCCGGGCCCCGGTCATGACCTTCTTGGCCTCACCCGCGTCGACGTAGCTGCGGTAGGCGTTGATGTTGCGGTAGAGCACGTTGTACTGCGGGTCCTGGTGGGCGCCGTTGACGCCCTCCTCCGCGAACAGCACCGCGACCTCGGGGCCCGCCACGCCGGAGACGTAGCTGTGGAAGTTGATCGGGCGGCCGACCTCGTCCTCGATCAGGTCGCAGGCCTTGCGGCTGGCGCGCAGCTGCTTGCGGGTGATCGGCACACCACCGATACCCTCGGGGGTTCCCTCCATCAGGCCGTCGATGTGGCTCTGCCCGGTGGTGCGGATCACCATGATGTGGTCGGCGCCGTTCCAGGCCGCCATCCGCATGCGGCGGATGTCGTCCTCGAAGTGCCCGGAGGCGATCTCGGAGGTAATCACCGGGGCCGGCTGCGGGTCGATGCCCTCGAAGTACTTCGCGGTGGGCATCGGGACGCTGTTCTTCAGCGGTTCCGACATGTTCCTGAAATGGAATCCCGCCATGTCGACACCACCCTCAGGCACGGTGCGCCAGGTCCAGCCCTTGCGCGGCGGGTGGTAGTTCTCCAGATCCTCGAGGATCTCCTCCACGTTGATCTTGGTGTTCGGATCCAGCTTGTCGGTCACGCTCACTTCTCCTCGAAGAGCCCGGCCATCACGGCCGGATCGTCGGCGATGGCGGCTGCGGCCGCCCGGATGTCAATTCCGTCGCGCCTGGACAGGCGCAACACCACGTGCCCCGCTCCCTTGCCCAGCAGCCCGGCGTTCAGCACGTTCTCGACCACGGCGTGCGTGGTGACCGAGTCGATGCCCATGCGCAACAGCACCGACCGTTCGATCGACGGCGTGGTGTGGGTGCGCGCCAGCTCCACCACCGGCTCCATCACCTGGTGGCACAGCTCCCAGAACCTGGCCTTGAGGGCCTCGTCGTCCAGGTCCGCCAGTTCGGAACGCAACTTCTCGAAGCGGTCGATCCGCTCCTGTTCCTCGGTGTTCATCATCGTCCTTCCTGTTCACTCGCCGCCCGCGACCCCGGGGACGAGCGATCGCACGTGTTCTTCGGTGGTGTTGGCGTCGGCGGCCAGGAATTCGACGTCCTCGCTGCTCCACCGCTCGGGGGGCAGCACCTTGGCGGCGTGCCTGATGTAGCTGCCGCGCAGCCTTTCGAGATCCAGGGGTTTGCCCGCAACCTGGTCGAGTCGCTCCGGGATGACGATCGCCTTGCCGGGGACGTTGTCCGCCGGGTCGCCCCTGCGCACCTCGATGCCCCGGCTCTTCGCGAACGACAGCTGGCTGTTGTGGTGCTTGCCCGCGCCGGTGTACTCGGTTTCCTGGACGACAATGATCTGGTCGCGGTCCATCTGCATGGCAAGGGCGACGGCCGCCGTCAGGCTGGTGTTGCCGGCCGGGCCGCGTTCCAGGCCCTCAAGTTTCGTCAGCAGCTCGGTCATGTAGAAGACCTCGCCCTGGGTGACCAGGTGGTAGCCGTTCATGTACCGCAGGGCGCGGGCCGCGTTGCGCGGCACGTCCACCCGGTCGGGCCAGGTTGCGAACGGCACCCCGAAACCGGTGTGCCCCGTGGTGAAGGACTTGTTGTTGAAGTCCTTGTCGGATGCCATGTGCAGGCCGGTGAGGTCGACGGAGACCGCCACCACCTGGGTCTGGTCGCAGCCCACCTTGCGCAGGCCGCGGGCCGTGCCCGTCAGGTTGCCACCGCCGGCGTGCGTTACCGCGACCACGTCGGGCTGGCGTCCGTAGCGTTCCTCCACCTCACGGCCGATCTCGGCGCCGAGCGTCTCCACCCCCGCGATTCCGTAGGGGGTGTAGAGGCTGGCGTTGAAGTAGCCGGTCTCCTCCAGGGTGCGCAGCAGCACGTAGAACAGCTCCGGCCCCACCGTCAGTTTGACCACCTCGGCCCCGTAGGCCTCGCAGGCCCGGGACTTCTCGACGATCTCGGGTTGCCCGACGTGCTCGGAGTCGTAGACCTCCTGGATCACGATGCACTTGAGTCCCTGCTGGGCGGCCTGCGAGGCGACGGCCGCCCCGTAGTTCCCGCTCGTCGCGGTGACCATGCCCTTGAAACCCTTCTTGCGGGCCTCGTGGGCGCTGAGGGAGGCACGGCGCGCCTTGAAACTTCCGGAGGCGTTCGCGGCCTCGTCCTTGACAAGGATCCTGGCCCCCTTGCCGGGGCCGGCGATGGCCCGCACCGCCTCGGTGAGGCGATGCAGTTCGTGCAGCGGGGTCCTGCCGACCTTGGTGGACCGCTGGATTTCGGCCACATCGTCGAGGGAGTAGCCGGTGGCCGCCATCATCGCCTCGTAGTCGAAGGCGATGGGGCTGATGTTGAACTCGTCGTAGTCCAACCCCAAAGCGGAACGCATGATCTCGTTCCTGCGGGCCATCACGTCCTTGTATGAGTTGCTCATGACTCGTACTCCGTCCCGATCGTGAGGATCTCGTCCACGGTCTCACCGAAGCTGTGGGAATATCCGGGATTGATCCGGCTCAGCACCCCGGTGTGGGTCCGCCCGATGATGGTGCGGATGGTCGCCTCCTCACCGAGCGCCGCGGGCGCGGTGAGGAAACCGTCGACCCATTGCAGCAGCGGGGTGGCGGCCGTGTCCGCCGGCACTCCCTCCGCGCGTTCCCCGGGGGTCAGCACGACCTGCTGGATCTCCACCCATGCCCCCTCGGGGGCCACCTTCGTTGCACTCACTGCATCGCTCCAATCTCGGGTCAGGTCACCGGCGCTCGTAGGCCTCGGGGCCCATCAGCGCCGTCGGCGACGGCAGGTCTATGATCCGCTTGAGCCCCGGGGTGGCGGCGAAGATGCGGGGAATGGTGTTCACCGCGATGCCCGCGGTGGCCTTGCCGCCCGCGATCTCGGGGCCGGTGGACATGCTGATCTCGGGTACGCCGTGGATGGTGATGTAGTCGCCGGTGTCGACTCCCTCGGCCCCGGGATCAACCTGCTGCGGGTGGATGAGTTTGATGATCTCCTCGTCGCCGCGATACCCGACGGCGATGTGGTTGCAGCCCGCGACCTTCCCGGGCTCGATGACCCGGTCCCTGGCCTGGCGCGGCACCTTCGCGATGATCGGTTCGAGTGTCTGTTCCACGCGGTCGACGCCGAGTCCGAGGGCGTCGCTGATCAGGCGGACGGATTCGGGGAAACCGACGTGCCCGACGATGGAGCCGTCGGCGACCCCGGCCTTGAACTCCTCGGGGGTGGTTCCCACGCCCTGGGTGGACAGCACGGTCTGCCCGTAGGGGCTGAGGTCGTTGATGCGGCTGGCCTCGATGCTGGTGACCTCCTGGCTGCCGGCGGTCAGCACCACGACGAGATGGTCGAGCACGAAGCCCGGGTTGACGCCCACGCCAATGGCGGAGACGCCGTGTTCCTTGGCCAGCGCGTCCAGTTCGACCGCCTCCTCGGGGTTCTGCGCCTCGGGAGCGGCCATCTCCTCGGCGATGCTGACCACGTTGATGCCCGCGGAGATGATGGCCTTCAGGTCAGGAAGCTGTTTCTTGACCCAGGACGTGGTGGCGATGGTGACGACGTCCACCTTCTCCGGGTCGAGGATGCTGGCCGGGTCGTTGCTGATCTTCACGCCCGCCGGGCCCACGCCGAGCACCTCGCCGACGTCCTTGCCCGCGAGTTCAGGACTGATGTCGAATGCGCCGACCAGTTCCAGGCCGTCCTTGGCCAGGATCACCTTCGCAACGCCTTGGCCCATCGCACCGAGACCCCACTGAGCCACTCGGATTCGCTGATTCTTGCTCACTTCTCTCCCTCGAGTTGTTGTTTCCGCCTCAGCCGGGACATGACACGCAGGTGCACCGAGAACCTCGGAGCGAACGTGCCCCTTCCTCCGGGGACCGAGGACCGGCGCCGCTTCCCCCTTCCAATCCGGCGGTTAGTATGTTCGCCATGTCCTGGGCTCCTCGCCCGATGAGCATCCACCCGGATGCCCGTCGGCCCACTGTCGTGAAGGTGTCGCCACTGACCATTCCGCTTTCACGGTATCCACGCCCACCCGCCACAAGCCCGAGAACACCGGAATCAATTGCGATAGGGGCCTGTATCTTGAGATCTTCCCACCACCGACGCTCCGAGTTGGGAAACCTCCCGTGCCGGCTCCCGTCCAGGAGGGGCCTGTGAGGGACGAGACGGATCTTCAGCTGGTCAACCTGCTGCAGATCGATCCCCGCATCTCCTGGTCGAAGGCAGGCGAGATCCTCCAGATGTCACCGACGACCGTCGCGAACCGCTGGAACCACCTGGTGGAGAAAGGGCTGGCCTGGATCTGCACATACCCGAACCCGGAGCGCCGGTTCACCGCGGTGGTCGAGGTCGATTGCCGGACCGAGTTCCTCCCTTCCGCCACCAAGCAGATGTGCGCCCATCCGTTGATCATGAGCGTCGACGAGGCCACGGGGCGGCGCGACATCCTGCTGACCATCATGGCCCCCGACATGGCGACGCTCACCGCCTTGATCATCGACTGGATCGGGGGAATCGATGGGGTGTACGGGACCCGCAGCTCGCTGGTGACCAACGTCATCGTCGGGGCGGAGTCCTGGCGGGCGAACATCCTCACCCAGCGCCAGGTCAACCAGGCCCTCCCCCAGCGCACACCCGACAGGTCGCAGACGGGATTCGACGCCGCCGACCTGGCCCTGGCCCAGGCCCTGGCCCGCGACGGCAGGGCCAGCGTCGCCTCGCTGTCCCAGGAACTCGACATGCCAACCAGCACCGTGCACCGCAGGATGCGAAGACTCCTCGCGAACCAGCACCTCATCATGCGGTGTGACACGGCCCCCGAGCTGGCGGGGTGGCTGCTGGAGTGCACCTGGCTGACGACGGTCGCCTTCAACTACAAGAACCGGGTCATCGAGCTGCTGAAGGAACAGCCCTCACTGCGGTCCTGCTTCTGGATCACGGGGAGCAACAACCTGCGCGTCAACTTCCGCGTCAACCACATCGGTTCCATGGCCGCCCTCGAATCCTCGATCGCCTCCGCGATCCCCGGCCTGGCCCCCGACGAGACCGTAGTGCACATGCGCAGCCACAAATCGATGGGATGGCTGCTGCGCCCGGACGGCAGCTGCACCGGACAACTCGTGCCCCCGGTCTTCGGCCCCTGACCCAAGCGAAACGCCCGGGGAGTCCTTCGACTCCCCGGGCGCCGGTGCTCTCAGACGAGTGCGATGCCGTCGTCGATCCGGTCGAAACGGACCGTCTCACCGTCGTGGATCTGCCCGGACAGCAGCCCGCGGGCGAGCTGGTCCTCGACGGTGGTCTGCACCAGGCGGCGCAGCGGACGGGCCCCGTAAACCGGGTCGAAACCGACCTCGCCCAGCCAGTCGGCCGCGGCGTCGGTGACCTCGACGGTGATCCTGCGGGAGGCCAGGCGCCGACCCAGCCGTTCGAGCTGGATCGCGACGATCCTGCGCAGGTCATCGCGGGTCAGAGGCTCGAACATGACGATGTCGTCCAGCCGGTTCAGGAACTCGGGACGGAACGCGGAACGCACCACCCCCATCACCTGTTCCCGTTTCTCCCCGTCGCTCAGCAGTGGGTCGGCCAGGTACTGCGACCCGAGATTGCTGGTGAGGATGAGGATGGTGTTGCGGAAATCGACCGTGCGACCCTGGCCGTCGGTGAGGCGGCCGTCGTCGAGGACCTGCAACAGGATGTTGAACAGGTCCGGGTGGGCCTTCTCCACCTCATCGAGCAGGATCACGGAGTAGGGGCGTCTGCGCACCGCCTCGGTGAGCTGACCGCCTTCCTCGTAGCCGACGTACCCGGGAGGGGCACCGACCAGCCGGGCCACCGAGTGCTTCTCGGAATACTCGCTCATGTCGATGCGAACCATGGCGGTCTCGTCGTCGAACAGGAAGTCGGCCAGCGACTTGGCCAGCTCGGTCTTACCGACGCCGGTGGGGCCGAGGAACAGGAACGATCCAGTGGGCCGGTTCGGGTCGGAGATCCCGGCACGGGAACGCCGCACCGCGTCCGAGACGGCCTTTACGGCCTCGCGCTGGCCTATGAGCCGCTCACCGAGCCGTTCCTCCATGTGCAGCAGCTTCTCGGACTCGCCCTGCAGCATCCGCCCCACGGGGATCCCCGTCCAGGCCGCGACGACCTCGGCGATGTCGGTCTCGGAGACCTCGTCGGAGACCATGCGCGAGGCGTCGGCGTCGGTTTTCTCCGCGTCGATGAGCTGCTGTTCGATGACGGGGATCTCCCCGTACAGCAGCTGCGAGGCACGCCCCAGGTCGCCGGCGCGCTGCGCCTTGTCGGCCTCCACGCGCAGCGCGTCGATCTTCTCCTTGAGGTCGCCGACGCGGTTCAGCCCGGACTTCTCCTGCTCCCAGCGGGCCTCGAGACCGCGCAGCTTCTCCTGGGCATCGGCGAGTTCGGAGCGCAGCGCGGCAAGGCGCTCGCGGGATGCCGCGTCCTCCTCGTTCTTCAGGTGCAGTTCCTGCATCAGCATACGGTCCACGTCGCGGCGCAGCATGTCGATCTCCTCCGGGCTGGAGTCGATCTCCATCCGCAGCCGCGAAGCGGCCTCGTCCACCAGGTCGATGGCCTTGTCGGGCAGCTTCCGGCTGGTGATGTAGCGATCCGACAGGGCGGCGGCCGCCACCAGCGCGGAATCGGTGATGCGCACCTTGTGGTGCGCCTCGTAGCGTTCCCGCAGCCCGCGCAGAATGGCGATGGCGTCCTCCACGGAGGGTTCGCCGACGTAGACCTGCTGGAAACGGCGCTCCAGGGCGGGATCCTTCTCTATCCTTTCTCGGTACTCGTCGAGCGTGGTGGCACCGATCATTCGCAGCTCACCGCGGGCGAGCATGGGCTTGAGCATGTTGCCCGCATCCATCCCACCGTCACCAGTGGAACCGGCACCGACGACGGTGTGCAGCTCGTCGATGAAGGTGATGATCTGCCCCTCGGATTCCTTGATCTCGCTCAGGACCGCCTTCAGGCGCTCCTCGAAATCGCCCCGGTACTTGGCCCCGGCCACCATCGAGGTGAGGTCCAGGGAGACCAGGCGGCGCCCCTTCAGGGAGTCGGGAACGTCGCCCTCCACCAGACGCATGGCGAGTCCCTCGACGACGGCGGTCTTGCCGACCCCGGGTTCGCCGATCAGGACCGGATTGTTCTTGGTGCGGCGCGCCAGCACCTGGACGACGCGGCGGATCTCCTGGTCGCGCCCGATCACGGGGTCGAGCTTGCCGGAACGGGCACGCTCGGTCAGATCTATGGAGTACTTGTCGAGAGCCGATTCGCCGCCCTCGGATTCTGCGGAGGTGACGCGTTTGCCACCCCGGGCCTCCTCGAACGCCTTGGTCAGTTTCTCGGCGGTGGCCCCGGCGCGGGTCAGGATGGTTCGCGCCTGGGATTCGACGGAGGCGAGGCCTATCAACAGGTGTTCGGTGGCGACGAACTGGTCCCCGAGCTGTTCGGCCAGTGTCTCGGCCGTGGCCAGGACGCGCGCCAGGGCACCCGAGATCGTCGGCTGGGTCACGGAACTGCCGGTGCTGGACGGCTGCTTGGAGATGTCCTCGGTGGCCCGGGCATCGACGGCGGCCGGGTCGGCGCCGACGGCAGTCAGCAAATGCCCGACGGTGTTGTCGGGGGTGAGCAGGAGACCGTGCAGCAGGTGCACGGGTTCCGCGGACGGGTTGCCCGCGGTGAGAGCTTGCCGCACCGCCGCGGTCACGGCGTCGCGGCTCTTGGTGGTCAGTTTCTCAGTGTTCAACAGTCCTCCAGAGTGCGAATTACAAAGTTGAGTCTACCACGCTCAACTTGAATCTGCATATCCCGGAGGCCGCTCGGGCCGTCCGGATCGCAACCGTTTCCCCACCCGGTCACAAAAAACCGGTTTCGAGAGCTAGGCTCGGACATGGACGGCGGCGGGATCACCCCCGGGGTCGCCGCTGTCGTCCGGTCGCCCGCTGAAGTGCTGACTGGAAGGAGCCACATGTCCCACCTCACCGAGAACGGTCTGACCACCACCATCCCCGTCACGGGGCGTGTTCCGAAGCTCCCCCGTGTCATCGCCTGGGTCGAGGAGGTCGCTGCCCTGACCAATCCCAGCGCCATTCATTTCCTCGACGGCTCCGACGAGGAGTACGAGCGTCTCGTGGAGAAGCTCGTGGAGGCCGGCACCCTCGTGCGGCTGAACCCGGACAAGCAGCCGGGATCCGTCTACACCCGCACCGATCCCGACGATGTTGCCCGCGTCGAGGACTCCACCTTCATCTGCTCCGTCGACGAGAACGACGCCGGCCCCACCAACAACTGGATGGATCCCAGGCAGATGAAGACCATCCTGACCAAGCTGTACAACGGCTGCATGGTGGGGCGCACCATGTACGTCATTCCCTTCTGCATGGGACACGTCGACGCCCCCTCCCCGAAGTTCGGCATCGAGATCACCGACTCGGCCTACGTGGCGATCTCCATGAAGATCATGACCCGGATGGGCACCGAGGTCATGGAGGCCATGGAACGCACGGACGCGGACTTCGTGCCTGCGCTGCACTCCGTCGGGATGCCCCTGCCACCCGGAGTCAGGGATGTCCCGTGGCCCTGCAACGACATCAAGTACATCGTCCACTTCCCCGAGGAACGGACCATCTGGAGCTACGGCTCCGGCTACGGCGGCAACTCCCTGCTGGGCAAGAAGTGCTATGCGCTTCGGATCGCCTCCGTGATGGGGCGCGACGAGGGCTGGCTGGCCGAGCACATGCTGATCCTCAAGATCACCTCGCCGGAGGGGAAGTCCTACCACCTGTGCGCGGCCTTCCCGTCGGCCTGCGGCAAGACGAACCTGGCGATGCTGGAACCCACCCTGCCGGGCTGGAAGGTGGAAACCCTCGGCGACGACATCGCATGGATGCGGTTCGGCGAGGACGGCAGGCTCTACGCCGTCAACCCGGAGACCGGGCTGTTTGGCGTGGCCCCCGGCACGAGCACCGACACCAACCCCAACGCCATGGCGGCCATCGAGGGCGGGCACTCGATCTTCACCAATGTCGCGCTCACCGACGACGGTGACGTGTGGTGGGAGGGGAAAACCAAGCAGCCCCCGGAGCACCTCACGGACTGGAAGGGCCGATCCTGGACCCCCGAGAACGGCCCGGAGGGCGGCCGTCCCGGCGAGAAGGCGGCGCACCCGAACTCCCGTTTCTGCACCCCGATCTCGCAGTGCCCGATCCTGTCGGACGAGTTCTACGACCCGAAGGGCGTGCCCGTCGACGCCATCATCTTCGGCGGCCGCCGCGAGAACACCATCCCGCTGGTGTCGCAGTCCAGGAACTGGCAGCACGGCGTGTTCATGGGCGCCACCTGCTCCTCCGAGACCACCGCGGCGGCCAAGGGCGCCGTCGGCGTGCTGCGCCGCGACCCGATGGCGATGCTGCCGTTCATCGGCTACCACGTCGGCGACTATCTGAGGCACTGGATCAACCTCGGGGAGCGCACCACTCCCGACAAACTCCCGAAGGTCTTCTACGTCAACTGGTTCCGGCGCGACTCCGAGGGCAAGTTCCTGTGGCCCGGTTTCGGTGAGAACTCCCGGGTCCTGAAGTGGATCGTGGAGCGCCTCGAGGGCAGGGTAGGGGCCGTCGAGACCCCGGCCGGCCTGCTGCCGGAGAAGCAGGACATCGACGTCGAGGGCCTGGACATCAGCGACGAACACCTGGAGCAGGTGCTGCGTTACGTGCCCAACGAATGGGCCGACGAGTTGCCCCGCATGCGTCGCTGGCTGAGGTCGCTGGGCCTGAAGGTCCCCCAGGAGATCCACGACGAGCTGTGGCACATTGCCATGAACATCATCGGAGATCGCTGACGGTCCCAACCGGTGTGGGTGGGGTGGAAAGCCACCCCACCCACACCACGTATCCGCCCAGCACCACCCCAAACGCCAGCCCTCCCGCCGAACGCTTGCCCTACCGTCGAACGCCAGCGCTACAGCGCAAGCACACGACCGGAAAGCAAGCGAACCACCGCCCCGAGCCTCCGCAGGATCTCCCGACGGACGCCAGTCTTCCCGTCGAACGCCAGCCCTACCGCCATCCGCTCGCCCTCCCGTCAGACGCCAGCGCTACAGCGCAAGCACACGACCGGAAGGCAGGCGAACCAATCCGGGGAGAACCCAGGGCGGGAGCCCTCGCAGGAGTTCATCCGCACTACCTCCGGATCACCCCGTGGCAGCGAGGGCGAAGGGCAGAACGGCCCTCGCCCCGGCCCGTTTCAGGAGACGCCCCGCGACCGTCATGGTCCAGCGTGAATCGACCAGGTCGTCTACGAGTAGTACCGGTCCGGACAGGCCAGACAGCACCGCCTCCTGTTGCGGGGTGACGTGGAACCGGGTCCACAGGTTCCGCACCCGGAACGTGCTGTTCGCCCTGGGCAGCGGGGCGACGCCGGGCGCCAGCCCGAGGGGTCCGAGGACATGAAGCCGGCCGGCCCTGGCCAGTCCTTCCCCCAGGGCTGCGACCAGCCGGGGACGCGACAGGCCGGGAACCCAGGCGACGGCGACTGGACGCTCGTCCCAGTCCCACTCACGGAGCACCTGGAGGCACGCCCCGGCCAGTTGCGTCGGCACCTCGGCGTCGACCGGCTTGCCGTCGGCGTCCGAGGCGAACAGCTCGCGCAGCGCATTGCCGTGGCCGAGGTCGGTCAGGCGGGCCACGACGCGGCCGGGTTCGACGCGTTCCACCAGCGGGATCCGGCCCTTGACGACCTCGCCACCCATGACACCGGTGAAACGATCCAGCCCGGGCGGCCACTGGGTGCGCGGTTCGAGGACCACCCCCACCCGTTCCAGCGCCGACTGCGCCGCGACCTGTGCCTTAGCCGTCACCCCGGTGGGATACCACGGCCGGGTGCAGGTGTCGCAGTGCCCGCAGGGCCTCGAGTGCGGGTCGTCCAGCGCCGCCGTCAGGAACTCCATCCGGCACCGGGCGTGCCCGAGGTTCTCGTATTCGAGCATGGCCTGCTGCTCCGCGACCCGCGCGGCGGCGATGCGCGAGTAGCGTTCCTCGTCGTAGATCCAGTCCACGCCGGTCGCCGCCCATCCCCCGGCGCGGTTCTCCACGGCACCGTCGACCGCCAGCACCTTCAGCAGCAACTCCAGGGCACCGCGACGCAACTCCACCCGCGACTCCAGGGCGGGCACGGTAAGCGGCACATCCGAAGCCGCCAGGGCCTCCAGCACCGATGCGGCCCGCTGCCGGGTGGGCATGGCGTTGGTGGCGAAATACCGCCAGATCTCCTGGTCCTCACGCCCCGGGAGCAGCAGCACGTCGGCGGCCTCGGTGGCACGGCCCGCACGCCCCACCTGCTGGTAGTAGGTCACCGGGGAGCTCGGGGCGCCGAGGTGGACCACGAACCCGAGATCGGGCTTGTCGAATCCCATCCCCAGCGCCGAGGTGGCCACCAGGGCCTTCACCTTGTTGGCGAGCAGGGCCTGCTCGGCCGCGACCCGCTCGGGCAGGTCCGTGCGACCCGTGTACGGTAGGACCCGGTGCCCGGCGGCCGCCAGAGCCGCCGCGGTGTCCTCGGCGTTCGCGACGGTCAGGCAGTAGACGATGCCGCTGCCGGGCAGCGAACCGAGATGCTCGGCCAGCCACGCCAGCCGCCGCGCCGACGATCCCAGTTCCAGCACCCCGAGCCGCAGGGAGTCGCGCGCCAGGGCCCCGCGCAGCGTGAACACCTCGTGCCCGCCGACGGCCAGTTGCTCGGCGACGTCGGTGACCACCCGCTGGTTGGCCGTCGCGGTGGTGGCCAGCACCGGGACCCGGTCCGGCAGCTCCCGAATCAGGGAACGGATCCGCCGGTAGTCGGGACGGAAGTCGTGGCCCCAGTCGCTGATGCAGTGGGCCTCGTCGATCACCGCGAGACCCGCCCGCGCGAGCAGATGGGGCAGCTGGGTGTCGCGGAAACGGGGGTTGACCAGGCGCTCCGGGGAGACCAGGAGGACGTCGAGGAGGTCCTGTTCAATGGCCTCGGCGATCTCCTCCCAGTCGGTGACGTTCGACGAGTTGATGGTGGCGGCCCGCACCCCGGCGCGCCCGGCGGCCTCCACCTGGTTGCGCATCAACGCCAGCAGCGGAGAGACGATCAGCGCGGGACCGGCGCCCGCTCGGCGTTGCAGCAGCGCGGCTATGAAGTAGACCGCCGATTTTCCCCAGCCGGTGCGCTGCACCACCAGGGCCCGCCGGCGATGGACGACGAGTGCCTCGATGGCCTCGTACTGCCCGTCGCGGAAGACCGCATCCTCACATCCCGTGAGTTTCCGCAGCAATTCGCAGGCCAAGGGACGTGTTCCGGCCTGCTCGGTGGCCCGGTTCTGCTCCATGTACGAAGCCTGCCACGGGCCACCGATATTTTCGCGGGGACGTTCAGGCCCGGAGTTTCTCGTGGATGGCGGCGACGAAACGGTCGAGGGCTCCATCGGCGAGATCGACGAACGTGGCCGGTTCGAAAAGTTCCGCCTCCAGGAGCAGCGGATGGCTCCCCGGTGGGGTCACCACGTCAATGCGCGCGTACAACGGGGTGCTGGCGTCCTCACCCCAACCCCTGGCCTCCGCGATCGCGGCGATCGCTTTCAAGGCCCTGTTCCCAAGCTCCACCTCGTCGCCGGTCGGGGCGACCGGCCGGATGTCCTCGGTGTACCTGCCGCCGAGGTAACCGCCCCCGTGTTTGAGGATCGCGCACTTCTGGATGGTGTGGGAGTGGTGCGCGTTGAAGAACAACAGGCCGTGTTCGGCATTGTCCTGGATGGCATCGATCGCGGGCTGCACGAGCACCACCTTGCCCACCTCCAGGACGCGCCCGCACAGTTCCAGGGCCGCGGGGTCGGTGGCGGCGAACAGCCCGGTGCTCTGTGATCCGAGGGAGATGTTCGGTTTGACCACGACGTTTCCGCCGCCATGCGCCGCCAGCGCCTCGCGGCACTGTTCGAGGTTCTCGCAGAAGGTGGTGGGGACGACCTCGACCCCGTGTTCGGCAAGTTCCCGCAGGTAGCGCTTGTCCAGATTCCACCGGATCAGGTCGGGGCTGTTGATCAGGCGCACCCGGGTCTCGGCGCGCCCCAGCCAGTCCATGAACTCCTCCGTGCGTTCCGCATAGTCCCAGGGGGAACGGAAGATGGCTGCGTCGTAGACCGACCAGTCCCTGGGCTCGTGCCAGACGGCGATCTCGGAGTCCACTCCACTGGCTTTCAGGGCGTCGTTGAGGGGCCCGGTGTCGAGGTGTTCCTCGTCCTTCAGGGTCTGCTGGTCGGTGCTTATCAGCGCGACTCGTTTCATGAAACTCCTTCTTCAGGGGCAGTACGCCCACCGCCAGATGCTATCCGGTGGGCACCTCACACGACCGCGCCGCCCCGATTCCTCAGGATCGATGAACCTTGAACCAAATTTTGCACATCGAATGCACAATTCTTGTCATACCGAAATCGAAATCAACTGGAACGGGCCCGGATGATTCCCGATGCACTCCCCCCGCCGACCGTCGCATCGTCCTGCTCGAGTCCACGGGCATCCTCGATGTCGATCTTCGGTCTGACAAGCTCCACTGATGCGGCTCCCGCCTCCACCGGGTATTCTTCCTCCAAGAATTTCTTGAGTCGGCCGCGCTCATGAAATCCCAGCATCTTGAGGACCTCCACCACATCACGGCCTGTGACGAAGACAATCGGATGCCGATCCTCCCGGACTTCACGATAGGCCTGTTCGGCGATGTAAGAGGTGGTCACGAAAACCCCGAACTCGCGATGTTTGATGCGGGAGATCAAGCGGGAGACCAATCTCACCCCGATACCAGAACCGGGTTTGTAACACTTGGCCTCCAGCGCGAATTCAAGGTGTATCGGATCTCCTTCGGGCCCCACCAGCAATTCACCGATGGCGTCGCGACCCCCGTCTCGGCTGGGGCGGGTGACCTCCAGAGCTGTGACGCGAGGTTCCAACCGAAGCCAGATGTGGGCCGCGAGGTGCTCGAACTGAGTTGGATCCGGCGCGAAGTGTTCATGTACCCGTTCCAATATCCACAGGTCACGCTCGTCGGGAAGCTGCTCCGCCCTGCTGCGGATCTGCACGGTACGTGGCGCCTCCAGCGCCAGGTAGATCCGGCTCCGCACCCACGCCTTCCATTCCTTGGGGCAACCGGGCCCCAACGGGTCACCGTCCAGGACGGAATCAATCCAACGTCTCGTCACCTTGTGCGTTCGCAACACGGTGAAATGTGCCCGGTAGTTCTGGAAACGCTGGTTCAGGGTGGTTCGCCAGATTGCCACCAGTTCCTCGTCGGAACGCAACCTGGAAGATCCCGGTACCAGCAGTCCACGAAAACGGACATCGCGCCCATGCCCCGTCTTCTCGAACAGGAGAATCGGCGGAACCCTGCGCCTGCTCTCCGCGCTGTCATGGGCGTCCTCGAACATGGAACGCAGCAGAAGGTTGCCCCCGCGGGGAGTGTCGTGAAGTTCCCTCCCCGGTCTGCGGTTGTCGCCGTAGTAGGTGAAGTCCCCGGTGGTGGGGTCGAGATGATCCGGCCAGTCCACCTCGCCTCCCGAGGTGTAAAGCACCATCAGTTTCACGCCCCCACGCCGCACACTCCCCGCGAACCTGAAACCACCCTGATTTCCGACGGGAACAAGTTTTCCTATCGGGTCGTCACCAGCGTTCTTGGCGACCCCGCCCTCATAGACGCGGTCCAGCACCAGATCGGCCCGTGGCAGGTCATCGAAGGCGACTTTTCCCCACTCCGTGACGGCCCCGCCCTGAAACTGAGTCACGGACCCAGGGTATCGCCCTTCAAGTCGGAGAGCAGATCCTCGAGGAGTTCTTCCTCATAGGCGGTGCAGCCCTCCGGCATCCGCCAGGTGAACGCACCGGGCAGCCGGTCCCGGAGCTGATTCACGATCCGCCAGCCGACGACATCCCCGTCGGCCCGCACGTGACAGCGGACGTCACCGAGGCCCGTCAGCAGCTCCCAGGTGGCCTGGCTGGGAAGCCCGAAGGTGCAGACCAGCGGCCGGGACGCCGCGCCGTGGCGGTCCGCGGCGGCCTCCAGGACGGTCGGGTTCTCGCAGACGAAGACCTCCGCGCCCCTGGCCAGTTCCCAGGCGCCCCGGAGCGACCGCAGGGTCAGCCACACCGGTTCCCCCGGGACGCCCCGGACCAATGCCGGCGCCGCGTCCAACAAGAACTCCACGGGCACCGCGGCCGGGCCGGCGATCCCCTGTTCCGGGCCCGCCGCACCCTCCACACCAGCACCGATTTACTGACCGAGCAACAACAAGTCCACCTTCGAGGCGTTGTTCACCGACGATAACCAACGTCGAAGTCGAGGCCACCTGGCACATCTACCAACAGATGATCGCCGCCTACCGCGAGTCCGACCCCACCACGGGCAAGACCCGGATGAAGTCCCTGATCGCCAAACTCACCCATGCCGTCCCGGCCTGCCTGACCGAGGTCGCTGCCCTCGGACGGACCTTGAAGAAACGGGCCGCCGACATCCTCGCGTTCTTCGACCACCCCCACACCAGCAACGGCCCCACCGAAGCGATCAACGGCCGCCTAGAACACCTCCGAGGCTCCGCACTCGGCTTCCTCAACCTCACCCACTACATCGCCCGAGCACTCCTCGAGACCGGCGGCTTCAGACCAGCCCTACACCCTCGATTGTGAAGAGCCTCGGTCTCTCTGCGCGAGGTCGTCTTCTTCGCTTCCTCGGGCATCAAGCTCATGCCCGTGATCTTCTCAGTAATCATGCGACCTTCCCCACCAGCTACGCCGGCGTATCAGGCCAGAAACACCATTGGGCTGACAGTCCCACCGCCGGAGGCACGGCAGCAGGAAGTATGATCAGGCATCGTCGAGGTCCTTGAAGATCAGGAAGATCAGATGGTGTGGTAACCCCGATTTCTTAAGGGCCTCGACCCCCTTCACCCCGCCGACACGCCAGCTCCTGGATCCACGCTCACCCCACGCTCAGGTCCGAAGAGCCTCGAAAGCTGCCAGGCTCTGTCGTCTACAGGACTACGCGCACAAGGCGCTCCAACGGCACATGTCCTGCCGCTGAATAGCAGCCCAGTGCGGACCGATTTGACGACCACGTTTGCACGAACAAGGGGGTTCTTGAACCGATGGAACCCATCATAGCTGTTCCTATGCCCAAGCCGCGTCGGTCTTCGCGGACTCCGACGTCGAACACTCCCGCGACTTCCTCGGAACGAACTAACGAGTACCACGCGACAGCTATGCCATCGTCACTCAGAAAATGATAGAACTCGCGTTCATCTACGGCCGACGTTGCCCCATTACCTCTCCAGTCTGCGTACTCAACCCGCAGATGGTCATCCGAGGACGACAGTGGCGGAGACACGCGGAGTAGATTCACATCATATTCAACCTCCACAGAAGACCTGTGCGCCATCAACCAAGTCGCGATCCGCCCAGACGCGCTATCCAAGGAGGAGACCCGAAAGCACCCGGGCGGGAGATTCTAGAGTGCCACCTCTCGCGAAAGGACCTTGAAGTTGAAGTCGGTTGCCTGAAGGTCAGCGCGACAAACAGATATAAAGCCCATCGAATCAGTCTCAACATGGCATCCAATGCTGGCTAGCCATCGTAGCTCGCATGACAGAATGGGGTTAGACATTGAAAGTTACTCCCGCTCCAGCTTCGGACTGGACAACACAGGATTACGGTGAACTATCAGAAGGCAGACGACAAAGATTAAGCAAACAAAGACCCCGGACAGCAACACTCCACCTTCCGCTAACCAAGACCCTATGAATAGTCCAACGCTCGGAGAGAGCAGCACGATGGCATCAATCCCGCCCAGCACGCGGGCTCTATGCTCCTCGTCAATCTGTTTGACCGCATAGCTGAACAGCGGCTGACTTAGGGCGTCAAAGAGTCCATACAGTAGAAACGCTCCTACGACTAGCCCCATCGGAACCCCGGCGGTAGCTAAAACTACAGAGGCTCCACCTCCAATCATGCTCAATCGGAATAGTCGACCGACATGCCGGGAGAAACGTTCCACAATAACCAGTCCAATGATTTCTCCCACTGCAATTCCAGCGCGTATCATCGTGAGACTTTGCACGGATTCATCTATCGACAAGGCCAGTGGTAGCAGCTGAGGAACGAAACCATATGCAAGATTCGCTACGAAGAGTACAAGTGTGAAACCACGAAGAAACCTGCTCCTCATCAGGAGGCTGCCTACCAAGCGTAAGTCTCCAGCGAGTGTCAGGTGCTCCCTCGGTTTCCCAGCATCTCGCGTCGCTCCCGGGGTCGCAAAGAAGCACGCCACCGCAGCACACATGTATCCGAAGGCGACGATCATGACGACCACCGAGACGCTCACAAAAGCTATGAGCACTCCCGATGACAAGAGGCCTGCAGTACCTACCAGGCGGCCAGCAACGCCAGTCCTGGCTTGGAATTTGATGAACACCTCTGTCCGGAGTGACCGGGAGGCCATGATCAGGCTTGATCGTCGGAATATCGACTGACAGAAATCATTCGCGAGAACGAAGACAACTGCGGCAAGTACGTTCGTCAGGATGATCGGAACGAACGCCAAGAACGCAAGGAGCAGCAAGAGCGACCCTATCAAGCCCAGCAGCATGGTCGTACGGGGCGCATATCGGTCGACAATGCCACCAACCACGACCGACATGGCCGCCCTGAAGAGGAGCGATGAGGCCAGCACTGTCGCTGGGGCGAGCACAGAACCGAGGTTGGACGCTAGAGACCAAGCGACCTGCAAGTCCAACAGCAGATCGCTAATCGAAGCAGCAACTGTCGCTAGGAGAAGAAGGTTAGCGACTCGGCGCTGATGAGACATGCTCTGCATAAAAGGCCACAGCTAGCGCGAAGTAGTCGCAGCCAGCCTGACACGGGTATCCATTTGAGTCCTCTTCCGCGCGACAACCCCCTCCACAAAGGGCTGTCAGTCGACAGTCTTGACACACCGGCTTACTGAACATCAACTCTTTCCGAATCAGTCGTTGTGCATGAGCAGACAAGGTGGCGATCGTGTCGGCATCCAACAGATTGCAGATACGGTCCGCTCTATCTGTGCGCTTAACACATGGGTACACGCTTCCATCAGTATCAACACAGATCGCTGATATTCCTGCGCCGCAATGGGCTACAGGATATCCGGTCGTCTCGAATTGCATGTTATCCGCGAACTTGACCGTGTCCAGCACGGAATGCACATCTCCCGTCTTGGTAAACACTTGGTCCAGCAGTCGTCGAAGCTGTTCCGTCGTCGGGCGTTCGGTGTCGGCAGCCTATTTAACCATGAAGAACCCAGGCGAGCAACCTATCGCGGCAAAGTGATCATAAAACTCCGTGGCGGTATCCGCCGTCGAGCGGGTCAGCACCTGCATCACTCTGAAGGGGATGCCAGCTTCCTTTGCAAGCGCTACGGCTCGCATGGCCCTTGCGAAGCTGCCGCGTCCACGAGTAGGGCTGTTCGTCGCTTCGTCGTGACCGTCAACATCGGCCCGTGGCAGGTCATCGAAGGCGACTTTTCCCCACTCCGTGACGGCCCCGCCCTGAAACTGAGTCACGGACCCAGGGTATCGCCCTTCAAGTCGGAGAGCAGATCCTCGAGGAGTTCTTCCTCATAGGCGGTGCAGCCCTCCGGCATCCGCCAGGTGAACGCACCGGGCAGCCGGTCCCGGAGCTGATTCACGATCCGCCAGCCGACGACATCCCCGTCGGCCCGCACGTGACAGCGGACGTCACCGAGGCCCGTCAGCAGCTCCCAGGTGGCCTGGCTGGGAAGCCCGAAGGTGCAGACCAGCGGCCGGGACGCCGCGCCGTGGCGGTCCGCGGCGGCCTCCAGGACGGTCGGGTTCTCGCAGACGAAGACCTCCGCGCCCCTGGCCAGTTCCCAGGCGCCCCGGAGCGACCGCAGGGTCAGCCACACCGGTTCCCCCGGGGCGGCGTGGCAGAGCCGCACCGCCGGGGCGTTCCCAGTCAGGGGCAGGTTCAGCACCAGCACCTGCGCCGAGACCGCGTCGCAGATCACCCCGGCGCCCGCCCAAGCCGCCGACCACAGTTGTGCGTCCTCCAGGGGGTCGCGGTAGCTCCCGCCCTCGGTGACGGCCCGGCGCAATTCCAGCGACCTGACGCAGGCCCGTCCCAACGGCGTCGAACGGTCCAGGGCGTGCGGATCCCGGAACAGGGCGGCGGCCAGTTCAGCCAGCCGGCGCGGCTCCTCCCCGGTGGCCGCGAGCACATCCGCGACTTCACCGGCCAGCAGCGCCCACGACGGGGCCGGTTGCAGAATGCCCCGGGCCACCACCGTCAGGTCGTCCCCCCAGTCGCCGACCGCACCTCGCAGCAGCGCCAGACCGGCCGCACGGTCGGATTCCCGCGCCTGCTCCGCCTCGGCCCGCTCCCCCCGGAGATCCCGCAGGGGTCCTCCGAGCGCGACGAGCAGCTCGTCCAGTCCGGCACCGTGGGCCCTCAATCCCTGCCTGAGTTCCGACGCCCTCACCCCCCTGCCGGATTCCCTCCAATCCGCCTTCAGGAACCGCCCGATGTCCCGGCGCTCCGATGGCGACCAGTCCAGGGACACCTCACCCCTGTCCCCGCGCCAGCCTCGTTCCCGGCGTCTCCTGACCTCCGCCAGCAGGCGGGCCGGTCCTGGCAGCCGCGCCCAGGCCAGCAGATAGCCGGGCACGCTCACAGCAGCTGGTCCTGCCTTTCGGACGCCCCGAGCGCCGGGGTTTCAATGGTCTCCAGTTGTCCGCCCGCCCACAGTTCCAGAACCAGATCGGCCCCGGGCATGGGGGCCGGCGCCCTGACCACCTGGTAGATGGCCGCGACGGGCACGGCGGCGACATTGACGATCCTTCCTGGCCCGACCAGCAGCACGTCGAGGTCGAACTCCCTGAACAGTTTCATCACGGTGGCGCGGTTGGCGGCGTCAAGACCGTCGAAGGCCTCGTCCAGCCACAATGGCCGGGGCCCGGTCGGCATCTCCTCGTACATCGCGGCGAGGGTGGCCACGAGTGGCATCATCAGCATCACAACCCGCGCCCCGCCGGAGAGTTCCGCGTAGCCCCTGCTGGTCAGCGGTCCCCACTTCCCGGAGCCGCGGCGATGTTCCAGGTGGATGTCGTACCAGCTCCGGTAGTCCAGCCGCTCCGCCAAGCCGTTTCGCCAGTCAGCCAGCCCCGCCCCCTGGGCCTCCCGTTTCACCTCGTCGACCCGGACCCTGAGGAACTCCCTGACACGCTCCTCCACCTCGGGATTGCCCCAGGCGGGACCGCCGACGGCCTCCAACACCTGCCGGGTGGCGGCGTCCTTCGGTTCGAGAACGATCCTGAGGGCAGTGCGGTCGGTGCGGGTGGCGTGGGCCTCCAACACCTTGTTGATGCGCCCGACGAGCGCCTGGGTGGCGCCTATCCGGTCCCGCAGGTGATCCATGAAGGTGGAGCCGAGCAGCTGCCCGAGCGTGTCCTGCACCCGCTGGTCGTAGTTCAGGGCCAGTTCCTCCTGGATGGCCCGCAGCCTCGCGAGAGCCTCCGTGAGGGGATGGCCGGCGCCGTGCGCATCGACCACCACGGTGACCCTCGGCAGGTCATCCACCTCGTCGATACGAAGGCTGCGGCCACCCGCCTCCAACGCCCCGCGGGCCTCGCCCGCACCGGTGTGCAGCCTCCGCCAGGCGTTCTGGACCGCCTGATCGGCCTGGTCGGGATCCTCGCTCCAGTTGCGGATGGTGACCTGCTGACTGACGAACCGCACCTGCGCCCGCACCTGCATGATCGCCGTCGAGTCCGGTTCCGGCAGCTCCAGACCCAGTTCCTCCGCCAGGCCCGCGTCGACGAGCCGCCGGAACCATGCGAAGGCCCGGTCGCGTTCAGCGGTGACCGTCTCCCGTTCCCGTTCGGCCGCGGCCAAGGCCTCCTCGGCCTTGCCCACCCGACCAGCCAGCCGGAGCAGTTCCCGCCCCAGCCCCGTGGCCTGCGAGGCCACCTCGGCGGCCCGCGCCTGCAGCTCCTCCAACTCCCGGACTATCTCCTGGTCATCCGATCCGATGGCCTTCTCGAGGGCCTGCACCCGGGATGTTGCCGATCCCAGTCGTTCCTCGGCAGCGCGCGCCTCGGTGATTGCCTCGTCCCGCTGTCTGTCCCCCTCCGTCGCCGCGGTGACCGCCGCTTCACAAGCGCCGAGGGCCAGTTCCTCCCGTTCCCGGGCGTGACGCAGGACCCCCAGGGCGTTCTCGGTGCGGCGCAGGGCGTCCTGCACCTCCACCAGTTCGGCCTCCCGGACCGGCAGGTGATGCTGCGTGGCGAAGGTCAGCAGGGTCGCCCGCCTGGCGTCGGCCTCCGCCCGCAATCCCCGGGCCCGGGCCTCGTGCTGCGCCGCCGTCTCCTCCGCAGCAGCCGCCAGGGTCTCCGCAGTCGCGGCGTCCCGCAGCAGCCCGAAGAGTTCCCGGTCGTCGGGGGCCGAGGCCATCGCCCTCTGCAGGGCGGCCAGTTCGGCGGAAGCCCAGCTGGCCTCGGCCTCGTGCTCCGTCGCCTCGGCGAGGGCCTCCTCCCGGGCGCGGTTCAGTTCGGCCCTGCGCCGGGCCCGGCCGGCCTCCCGGGCTTCCTCCCCCAGGTGCTCGGCGTTGCCGTTGGGGCAGCTGGCCCGCCCCACCATGGAACCGTTGCGCCAGCGCCCGTCGAGGGCGATCGCGAGCCCGGTTCCCGGCAGTTCCTCCCCCGCGTGGACCAGATGGACGCCCGCCAACAGCGCCTCGACCCGCTCGTTCCACGGGCCGGAAGCGGCCTCCAGCACCTCCCCGAGGCCTCTTTCGACAGGTTCCTCGACGACGGCCAGGACATCGTCGGCGACGACACCCTCGTCGCTCACCCAGGCGTCCAGCAACCCCGACGCAGCGAGCGCGGCCTCGATGGCGGCCAGTTCCTGCTCCTGCAGACCCTCGCGCGGGTTCACGAGCCGCCAGACGGGGGCTCCCGTGTCGGGGCGAGAACGCCGCACCCACAGTGCGGGCGGCTGCGGATCCGCTACCCCGGCCCGGTCCAGTTCCTCGATGCGCCCTTCCAGTTCGCCGACGCGTTCCCTGGCGAGCCGGCCCTGCAACTCGGATTCCCGCAGCCTCACCTGGACCGGGGCGCGTGTTGGTTCGAACCATTCCTCCCGGATGCGTTCCCTGAGCGGCCGCTGTGGGGTGCTGCCGTCGGGCAGGGCGGACTGCCAGGCCTCGACGTCCACGCCGCCTCCGACTTTCTCCGCCCAGACGTCGAGCCCGGCCGCCAGCGAGTCGCGTTCCTGCTCGGCCACATCCCAGGCGGCGTCGCGACGTTCCCCGGCCTCGGTGGCTCGCTGCCGGGACTCCGCCGCGACGTCCTCCGCGCGGCTGGCTTCCTGATCGGCCAGGACCACCTCGCCCAGGAACTGCTGGGCGCGTTTCACGTCGCGTTGCCTGTCGCCCACCCGCTGTTCCGTGAGCACCGGGTCGAAATCGGCGATGTCCACCCCCGCCTCCCGGGCCGCGTATCGGGCATCAGCGAGGCGCTCGGAGGTTTCCCGGCGCCGTGTCTCGAGCGCGGCCTCAGCGGTTTCCCGGGTCTCCTCCGCCCTGCGCGCCGCCGCATCGGCTGCCTCGGCGCGCCGGTTGGCCTCCGCGGATTCCCTCTCCGCCATCTCCGCGACGGTGCGGGCGTGGGTCAGGCGGGTCAACCTTCCCTGCGCGTCCTGGTAGCGGCTGGAGGCCCGCAACTCCTCGGCCGCCACCCGGGCGCCCTCACCCGCGAGCTCCAGGGAGCGGCGTTCCTCCTCCACGACAGCCCGTCGCGCGTCCGCCTCCCCGAGTTCCCGTCGCGCCTCCCGTTCCCTGCGGGTGACGTTGTCGAACGCGGTGATCGCGGACCTGCCCCTGTCCGCGGCCCTCCGCAGCACTGCCCGCACCCAGGGCCGCCAGGAACGCACGGTGAACCCCTCAACGATTTCGACGGCGTCCGCGGCGCGATCCAGATCGGCTCGGATCTCGTCCAGCTGGTCCCAGCCGTCGGCGAGCTGGTTGATCTCGGAGCGGTCAAGTTCTGGCAGGGCGTCGTGCAGCCGATCGCTGATGAAACGCACCTGGAGTTGCTCACCGAGTTTCGGGGTGCGGGTGACCCGCAGCAGCTTCCCCACCGCCTCCAGTTTCTCGGCGGTGCTGCCCAGCAGCCGGGAGGCCACTTCGCGGCGGTAGGCCGCCGCGCTCGGATGCCTGGTGAACCCCTCGGCCGTCACATCCTTGGGTAGCACCACGCGGCGGGCCGCCAGCAGGTCGCAGCCGCCACGCACCCGTTCCCCGCCGGAGAGGGTGCACCAGTGGAGGCGCATGTCGGCGGCTGCGCCGCGGGCCTCCGCGAACAGCAGCGTGGTGAAGAACTCCTCACCCTGGTCGGTGCGGCGCCCGTACTCCACCCACAGCCAGCCGTGGTGGGTGGAGGCCGTGGCCTCGCGGCGATCGGCGTCGCGGCCGGTGGGTTCGACGTAGTAGCGGAACGTTTTCCCGGAGCGGCCCAGCGTGTCGATGTTGCTGGATGCGACATCCGCGAGCCAAGGGATCAGGGTGGTCAGCGCCATCAACGACGACTTACCGGTTTCGTTGCTGCCCATGAGCTGCACCCAGCCGTCCGCATACCAGTACTCGGTGGTCTCGAACTCCCACAGGTTCACCACCCCCGCGCGCAGCGCCTGCCAGCGATCGGCCCTGATGGGGCCGGGCAAATCGCCCGCGACCACGGCGTCGCGCCACGACTTCAGTTGCTCGTCATCAAGCATCACTCCTCCTCGCCCGAGGTCAGTTCGGCACCGCGGTAGCGCCCCGCGGCCGGGGCGAGAATCCAGTCCCCGGCCTCCACCCTGAGTAGACCGAGTTCCCCCAACCGCCCCGCCACGGCGTCGCGGATCGCCGTGGCGGATTCCCTCAGGGCCACCGTGAGTTGTTTCTCCCTGCCACGGTGAATGTCTTCCGCGGCGGCCAGCACCCGGTCGGCAGGAACCCGGTGGAATCCTGCCGCCCCCGGGCACAGCGCGTCGATCATGGCCAGCGTCACCCAATCCAAGGTGGTGGCGTCGGGGAAACCGCAGACCAACCCCTCGGGCAGTTCTCGGGATGCGGGCATCACCAGCACGAGGGCGTCGCTGCGCACCTCAACCCGGCCTCCGGTCAGTTCCTCGGCCCGCTCCACCAGGCGGCTGCGTTGCCGGGTCAGGTAGTCGCGGTGGGATTCGGGAAGCTCCTGGGGATACAGGGCCTGGCATTCCACCAGGATCCGCAGCAGTTCCTGTCCCCGGGCGTCCTGGCCGCCGTCGACCCGGCGCGCCAGGGCGAGGTCGACGTCATTGGTGTCCACCAGCAGCATCAGGGCGTCCCGGTGCAGCAGGTAGCCGGCGCCGATCCCGGATCCGGTGCGCTCCCAGTCGTTCTGCAAGGTGCCTGAGGTGCGTTCCTCCAGCACCCCGTGCCCGATGAGCAGCTGGATGGCGGCGAGCAGCCGCTGCCGGTCCGGGCGGCGGTTCGGGTCGTAGGGCCAGCCGCCGTTGATCTGCGCCAGCCGCGCCACATCGTCGGAAAGTTCCTGGAGGGTCAGTGACTCCCCGGGGCTGGCCTCCAGGCAACTGGCGGTGTACAAGGCCAGCACCAGCTGGCCGCGGGGCGGTGGCGTGGTCGCGGGAAGAGCCACTCCTCCCCCGATGGGTGGCCTGCGCAACCGGTAGCAGCGGTTGATGCCAACCAGGAGATAGCCCACCCGCTTCGCCCAGACGTTCAGGACGGCGGCGTGACGGTGCACCAGCACGTGCAGTTCGGGATGTCTCCAGGGCGTGACGATGGGGTTCGCCAGCAGGCCGGTGAAGGCGGCCTGGATCTCGGAGTGGTCGTTGCCCAGCATCACGCGGTGAACTCCACCAGGGCGTCGGCCAGCACCAGTCGCCCTTCCTCGGTCCGGCAGACGGCGGACCGGGGAGGGTGGACGGGGGTCAGTTTCATGGTGCATCTGCCGTCGGCGGTGGTGCCCGTCCCGTCCGATTCCCGGGCCGAGGTGAGCAGGTCCAGGAAGAGCCGGGTTTCCTCCGCGGTCAGGACGGCCCAGTCACTGAGGTGTGTGCCGGAACGGGAGACCAGGCGGTGTTCGGCCTCCCGCAGCGCGGCCTGGTCGTGGGCGGCGGCAGCGCGGGCCAGTTCCCTGGCCCTCGACCGGTCCACCACGCGGGGGGCCCGGCCGGACAGGGAACGCCGGCCCTGGGAGCGCAGCCGTTTCGACACCGGGGCGGGGGGTGCCTCCCACACGCTCGGGGTACCGGGCACCTCTGGGGTCTCCATGGCCAGGTGCCTGGCGGAGTAGAGCCCCGTGCCGGATGCGAAGACCCGCCAGGCCTCCGCGTCGTCCTCGGCCCCGGCGACCGCGTCGGCCAGCCGGGACAGTTCCGCGGCCCGGGAGACGGTGCCCCCGACCGCCAGCAGCGCCCGGTGCCCACGGAGCACCGGGGTGACGGCGTCACGCATCTGGCGGCGAAGCCGGGTGGCCTGCGGCAGTTCGCCGCTGAACCAGCGTTCCAGGACTGCGACGATGCCCGCCAGGTGGGTGGTCGCGCGGGTCACCGTCTCCGGGTTGATCTCGGCGCCGAGGCGTTGAAGGGTCAGGGCCCGCCAGGTGTCGGGGCCGATGGCCTTCAGGTCCGGTAGGCAGGCCGTGATGCGACCGGACCAGGCGTCCACCCCAGCACCCCAGGCGTCGATGTAGGCGAGGATGGTTTCCAACAGGCGCGTGATGCGCGCCTGGTCGGGAACCCCACCGAGCGCAGCGGCCATCCGCGACTGCCACTGGTTGGCCTCCCGCGCCATGGCGTCCAGGGTGGTTTCGACCACGGAAAACTCCCGGGAGGCGTCATCGATACGTTCCCCCGCCAGGGCGTCCAGGGCGGCCCGGAGCCGGTCGGCCAGCACCGCCGGGGCCAGCAGCACCGCCGTGGAACCCGCCCCCAGGTCCTCCTCGATGGCCCTGACGGCTTGGTTGAGGGCCGCTCCGGCCTCGGTGAGCTGGTAGCGGTAGCGGTTCCGGAGGAACTCTTCCTCCGTGGTGGCCCGGTCCTGCCAGGCCTCGCAGGTTCCCCAGGAGACCAGCGACGCGAGACGGTCGGAGAGGTTGAGGTCCTCGACCAGCTCGGCCACCGTCCCCTGCGGCAGCCGCGCGCGGATCAATTCGGCCAGTTCGTCGTGGCCCACCCCCGTCAGCGACACCTCCTGCCGGTCTGCCAACACGTCCACGATGAGCCGGTACTGGCGGGCGTGGGAACCGACGAGGTAGCTGGCGGCGCGGATCTCCCCGGGGGTCGTGAGCAGGCTCCAGGGCGACAGATCCCCTTCTAGCGCTTCGGTCACGGATCCACCCTACCCAGCCAACAGGTCGGGAAAAGGCCGTGGCCCCGGGATCTCCCGGGGCCACGGCGTGTTGGGGCGGGATCGGTCAGAGACCTTCACCCGTCCTGGGAAGACCGGGTCTGACCGGCGTCTTTCTGGTGGGCTGGCCCGGCGTGCCCGGATCCGTGCTCGTCGGCGTCGCGGTTCCGGTCGGGGACGCGGTTCCGGTCGGCGTCACGGTGCTGGTCGGTCCGGCGGACGGGGAGGCCGTGGGTTCGGTGCCCTTGTTCAGCTCCCCTGTGATGGCCTCCGTGACGCCCTGGGCGTTGTCGAAGGCCACAGCCATGTATCCGAGCGTCTTCTGGTCGGTGTAGGCGGCGTCGTTGCGTTCGAGATTGAAGGTCTTCGACTCGCCCGGGTTGACCTTGAAGAACTGGCCGTCGTTGAAGGGCTTGTTCGTCGGATCGTACTGCGCCCACTGTTCGATGGTGTCGATAGCCGCCTCGTTCTTGAGGTCGGTGGCGTAGGCGGTGTAGCTGAACTTGCCCTTGATGCCGACCTGGCTGGCGACCACCTGCAGCACCACGGTGCTGGAGTCCGTCGGGGCGAGGGTCATAGAACCGGAGGCGTAGACCTTTCCGTCGGAGAGATCCGCCACGAACACCTCGGCGACACCGTTGATCTCCTTCGCGCGCACCAGCCCGGAGTCGATGCTGATGATCCGGTAGTCGGCCTTGCCGTCATTGTCGTTGTCAATTTCGACGTTGTACATGAGCTGGGCTGGGTTGGAGAACCGGGAGCTGGAGTTCAACGCGAAGTTCACGGTCCTGAGCATCTCGTCGCCGTAGCTCGCCACCCCGACGCTGGCCAGGTCCTGGCCGCTGTCGACCCCGTCCGGGATGTCGGCAGGATCGCTCAGTCCCCACGTGTAGATCGCGGTGTAGGCACCGACCGCGCCGCCCTCGTTGGTGAAGGTGACGTCGGTTCCCTTGGGCGTGGGCGTGTTGGCCGCCTTCACGTTGGACAGGGAACGCGGAACCAGCAGGTAGGGCATGGTCAGGGTCTTGCCACCGGACCCGGTGAACTTCAGGTTGCCGGAGGCCTCGTAGAACCACGGCGAGTTCGGGCTGTTGACTCCGCTGGGCACGTCGGAGGCCGACACGGTGATCTTGACGTCGATGTCCACGCTGCCACCAGCCGGAACCGTGATCTTCTCCTGGCTGAAGGAGATGGTGGCCTTCTTCGATTTCTCGGCCGGTTGTGAACTGGCGGTGAACTGCGCTGTCTCGGTTCCCTTGTTGACTAGAGTGACCTTGCGGGTGGCCTCGAAGGTGGTGGACGACTCCGCGTACCCGAAGCTGAGCCCCGCGTCACGCACCGCGGTGCCGTTCACGTCCGTGGAGTCACCGTAGGCGACGACGGAGGCACCGACCGCCTCGACGGGGTCAACCAGGCCTCCCGCGAGGGTGGGATCGTATCCACCGACCTTCTCGGGATCGGCGGTGTTGACCAGCGAGGCCGCGATCTCCTGGGCGCTCCACTCCGGGTGAGCCTGGACGGCGAGAGCGGCGACGCCGGTGACGTGCGGGGTGGCCATGGAGGTACCCGAGTCGACGCGACCGAAGCTTCCGGAACCGACGGCCGCCGACAGGATCGAGACGCCGGGGGCGGTCACGTTCGGGCGCACAGCCGAGTCACCGCTGCGCGGACCCGCGGAGCTGAAATCCGCGAGTTTGCCGTAGTCCCTGTTGGGGATTTCGTTGGCGGTCAGGGTGACCTCCTTGTCGTGGGCGGCGACGACGGCTTCGGTGTCGGAGGATTTCACCCCGAGCAGCGGAACGTTGACCCGCCACTTCTCACCGGTTTCGGGATTGCCGGTGATCAGGCCCTCGTAGGGTGGCAGCTCGTCGCTGTCGTTGATCATGATGGCTCCCGCCAGACCCCAGCGCTGGGCGTTCATGGCGCGCAACACACGGGCGCAGTCGCCACGCCTGGTGACCACGATGGCCCCGCGCGGAACGCTGGCGTACTCGTCGCGATCGCAGCCGGTCGAGATCTTGTTGTCCTCGGTTCTGAGGACGTGGAGCTTCGCGCTCTGGGGAAGTTTGGCGCCGTTGACGTTGATGGTCTGGATCGTCTTGCCGTCGATGGCGAGCTGTGCGGCCGGGTAGTTCTCCATGGGATCGTTTGCGGCGACGGAGACCACCCCTGCGCCGGTGCCTGGAGAGGACGTCAGGTAGGGCTGCGAACCGGCGTTGCCCGCGGCGGAGACCACCACGACGCCGGCGGCCACCGCGTTGGAAACGGCGACGGCATCGGGGTCGGTGGCCCTGCCGAACGGCGAACCGAGCGAGAGGTTGATCACGTCCATGTGGTTCTTGACGGCCCAGTCGACGGCATCAGCGGTGAGGCTGCTGTGTCCCTCGCACCCGAAAACCTTCAACGCGTACAGATCGGCTTCGGGAGCCACGCCGGGACCGACCCGGAACTCGTTGTTGTGGGTGGTGGAGTCATAGGGACCCTTGTAAGTCTCGCCGTCAGCGGTCACGCCTGATCCGGCGGCGGTGGCTGCCACGTGGGTTCCGTGCCCGAACTTCTCGCAGTCGATGGGGTTGGCGTCCGGCTGCGGAGTGTTCTGCCCGGTGTAGGAGTCGCCCGCGAAGTCGTATCCGCCCTTGAACCGGGGGCCGTAGTAGGGGGTCGGATCCGCCGCCGCGGTGGCCTCGGCGAACGCATCCGGGGTGCCTTCCCCACCGAAGGTGGCGTGGGTGTAGTCGACCCCGCTGTCGATGATGGCGATCTTGACGCCCTTTCCGGTGTAGCCGGTGCCGCCCGCGCCCTGCCAGACGTTCGGGGCGCCGATGTAGGGCACGCTCTTGGTGTTGCTCCGCTCCTGCTCGGGGATGGCCTGCACGCTCTTGACCCCGTCGATCGCCTCGACGTTGGCCAACTGACCGCTGTCGATCGTCACCCGCAGACCGTTGTAGGCGGACTGCAGGCGGTTCTCGACGGTGCCGCCCAGAACGGCCACCTGCGCGGCCACCTTCTCCTGGGCCTTGCCGAGATTGTCCTGTATCTGCTTTTCCTCGCTCTCACTCAGGGAACCCCCGTTGCGCGCCTTGACGACCGCGACGGGATCCTCCTTGAGTTCCACCATGACCGTGACCGGACCCTGCTTCTTGAGGATCTCCTTGGCGGTTTCGGCGGAAACCTCGGTCTTGGGGGCCGACTTGATCAGATCGGACATGTTCTGCGGGTCCGCTGTCTCGTCGGCGAAAGCCGTTGCCACTGGGGTGATGAGAGCCAACACCCCGATCATGGCCAATAGTCTGCTACGTCGCACAGCTCTGCCTTTCATAATTGATAGTGCGACCCCGGACGGCACCACAAAAGTAGCGACACATCGTCCGGGTATTTAAGGTAAACCTTAGTTAAACCGGGGCTTTTTGTGAACCCCCGCGTTGGGAATGGTCACGTCACCGCCCTCCCCGCAACTCCTGCTAACCTTCCAGAACGCCGGGGTGCCCCACCGAAAGGGGCTGAGATCAAACTCGTCGAACCTGATGCAGTTCGCACTGACGAAGGGAGCGCCATGAACGTCGCGTCCGTCCTTGCCCAACTCCGCGCCACGACCCCGCTGGTCCATTGCCTGACCAACACCGTGGTGCCGCAGATCACCGCCAACGTCCTGCTGGCCGCCGGCGCCGCGCCCGCGATGATCGACCTCCCGGAGGAGGCGGAGCTCTTCGCCGGGATCGCATCGGCGGTGCTGATCAACGTCGGCAACGGCTCCTCGGAGCAGCACGCGGCGCAGCGTGCTGCCGCGAGCGCCGCCCACGGGGCCGGCACTCCCTGGGTGCTTGATCCGGTCGCGGTCGGTGCACTGCCGGTACGGACCGCCCTGGCCCGAGAACTGCTGGCTCTGTCGCCTGCCGCAATCCGGGGCAACGCGTCCGAGATCCTGGGCCTGGCGGGCGCCGGCGCCGGAGGGCGGGGCGTGGACTCAATCGACCCCGTCGAGGCCGCGGTGGAGGCGGCACGGGGCCTGGCCGACAAGCACAACACCGTCGTGGCGATCTCCGGAGAGGTCGACGTGGTGGTCAGCACGTCGCGAACCACGCGCATCCACGGCGGCGACCCGCTGATGCCGCTGGTGATCGGCACGGGCTGCTCGCTCGGCGCACTGGTCGCGGCAACACTCGGCGCCACCCGGGAACACCCCTGCCCACACGACGCGGTCGTCGCCGCCCATGCCCTGTTCGCGGCCGCGGGCATCGTGGCGGGTCGCGACGCGAAGGGCCCGGCCAGTTTCGAGATCGCCTGGCGCGACGCCCTGTACGCGCTGACCCCCGACGAGGTCGCTTCCCTGGTCACCGTCGAGGAGGCCTGATGCGGATCGACTGGCGGCTCTACTACGTCACCGACCCCGACCTGTCCGGCGGTCGCGGCCGCGTGGCCCACACCGTGGAACAGGCCGTGCTGGGCGGGGCCACGGTGGTCCAGTTCCGCGACAAGAACGCCGACGACGACACCTTCCGGAAAGGCGTGCTCGCCTGCCGGGAGGCCATCGAGTCCGCCGTGGCCAAGGGTGCGGCCGGAGCGGAGCTGTTCGTCAACGACCGCCTGGGGATCGCGGTGGAGCTGGGCACCCACCTGCACATCGGGCAGTCCGACGGCGACCCCGCGGTGGTCCGCGAGGCTCTCGGTCCGGACCGGTTGCTGGGGGTCTCCGTCAGCTCCCGGGCCGAGCTGGACGCCATCGCTGCCATCGGGTGTGCCGACGTTGTCGGGCTGTCCCCGGTGTGGAGCACCAGCACCAAGACCGACACCGCCCCGGCGCTGGGCCTGGAAGGGGTCCGGGAACTGCTCGCCGCCCGGCCAGCGGGCCTGCCCGCGGTGGCCATCGGGGGAATCAACGCCACCAACGCCGCCGAAGTCATCGCGACCGGGGTAGACGGTATCTGCGTGGTATCCGCGATCGCGGCGGCCACCCGTCCCCGCGAGGCCGCAGCGCGGCTGAAAGAACTCTGGGAGAAACCATGACACCGAGAACTGCACTTTCCATAGCGGGCTCCGACCCGAGCGGTGGCGCCGGGATCCAGGCCGACCTGAAGACCTTCGCGGCCCTCGGGGTGCACGGCATGGCCGCGCTGGCGGGCCTGACGGTTCAAAACACCCAGGGGGTGCGGGCCGCGTCCCCCATCGACCCGGGATTCGTCGTCGCGCAGGTGGAGGCGGTCCTCGACGACATCGAGGTGCACGCCACCAAGCTCGGGATGCTCACGAACGCGAGGATCGCGGAGGCGGTGGCGGACCTGATCGCCGCGCGCCGGGCGGACTTCGGTTTCCTGGTCCTCGATCCCGTGATGGTGGCGACCTCGGGCGACAGGCTCCTGGCCGACGAAGCAGTCGAGGTGGTTCGCACCCGATTGTTGCCGCTGGCCGACCTGATCACCCCGAACGTCCCGGAGACCGCGGTGCTGGCCGGTTCCTCACCTGCGGGTAACAGCTCCGAGCTCCAGGCGCAGGCGGAGCGCATCGTCACGACGGGCGCCCGTGCGGTCCTGGCAAAGGGCGGTCACCTGACCGGCGAGGAGCTGACCGATCTCCTGGTCACGCCGAACGGAACCGCACGGTTCACCGGCGCTCGCGTGAACACCCGCAATACCCATGGCACCGGATGCACCCTCAGTTCCGCGATCGCCGCCACCGCGGCACGCGCCGGAATTGCGCCAGGCGGCACCGTCCCGGAACACGTGGTTGCGGAGGCCCGTGATTTCCTGCACCGCGCCATCCTCGCGGGGGCCGATTGGCGGCTCAGCCGCTCCCCCGGGACCGGGCACGGCCCGGTGAACCACCTGATCAACCTGGAAGGAGCAAAGGCATGACCTGGTGCACACGGGAGTTCAGCGCCCTGGCCTGGGAACGCATCGCCGGGATCCGCGGACGCATCGACCAGCTGCCGCTGCTGACCCAGTTGGCCGACGGCACCCTGGAGCCGCGCCGCTTCGTCGAGTACATCGTCCAGGACGACTTCTACCTGCGCGGCTACTCCCGGGCCCTGGCGCTGCTGGCCGCCCGGGCCCCGCACGCCAAAGCCCGGTCCTTCTGGGCACAGAGCGCCGGAGAGGCCGTCGCAGCCGAAAAGCTGATGCACGATGCCCTCCTGAACGACCCGCTGCTGCGTTCCGCCCCGCACGCGGCAGCTCCCTCCCCCACCACCCGCGGCTATGTGAACTTCATCCAGACCGCGGTCGCCTACGACCCGTACCCGGTGGGGGTGGCGGCGGTGCTGCCCTGCTACTGGGTCTACGCACAGGTGGGCCTGGACCTGGCCGAACGGGCCGGGGCGGTGGAGAACCATCCCTACGGAACCTGGGTGGCGGCCTACGCAGATCCGGCCTTCCAGGAAACCACCGCGGTGGCCATCGAGCTGCTCGACGAGGCGGCCGAGGCCACCGACGACGCGACGAGAACGGTCATGCTCGAAACCTTCGCCGACGCCACCCGCTACGAGGAGCTGTTCTGGGAACGCAGTCACTCCCTGGAGACCTGGACCCTGTAGCCGACCCTGCACGGACGCCGCGGCGGATACGGAACACGAACGGGTAACGAATCCGCAGATTCGGATAATCAGAATGGATTTTCCCGCAGAAGAGATATAGATTACGGAAAGTTTCCGCACCTGATGCTCCTGCATCCGCACTTAAGGACCCCCCATGGCTCTCCGTGAAATCGGAACCTCCCTGTCCGCCCTGGCGCTCGCCGCGCTACTCACGCTCACCGCCTGCAGCGCAGGCGGCCCGGCGACCTCCTCCGGTTCCGGTTCCGTCCCGGCCGCCTCGCAATCCGGCGCCACGCACGTCGTCGACGACGAGCTGGGGCAGATCACGGTCCCCGCCGAGTCGAAACGGATCGCGACCACCGCCCCGGCCTACACCACCGCCGTCCTGCTGCTGGGCGGCGCCGACAAGCTCGTCGCCCTGGAGGACAACTACGGCAAGAACGAATGGATCAAGGGCAAATACCCGCAGCTGGCGAACCTGCCGGTGGTTTTCTCCGGCAACGAGGTCAACATGGAAGAACTCACGAAACAGGACCCCGACCTCGTGATCTACGCCTCCCGGTACGGGGAGAACAACCTCAAACAGCTCCAGGACCTCGGCATCGCCACCGTGTCCAGCCCCAAGGGCAGCGACAAGCAGGGAAACAAGATCGATCAGCTGAGCGCCCGGCAGGTCTACCTCGGTGAGGTCATCGGCGGTGTGCAACTGGACAAGGCGAAGAAGTACTCGGAGGAGTACCTGGCTATCAGGTCCGAGATCGAGGCGAAGACCGCGAGCATCCCGGAGACGGAACGCCCCACGGTGGTGCAGCTCTCCGGTGCGGGCGACTCCCTCCAGGCCAACAACGGTTCCGCCATCGGGCAGGAGCTCATCACCCTCGCGGGCGGCGTCAACGCCGGCGCCGGGGCCACGGGCGAGTCGAAGGGCCCGTCCGGCCAGACGAAGATCGACCCGGAGCAGCTTCTCAGCTGGAACCCTGAGCTGCTGCTGGTCGACAGCACCAAGATCCGTGACTCCATCAAGTCCGATCCCGTGCTCTCCGGCCTGAAGGCGGTGCAGAACAACAACATCATCGTCATCCCGAACGGCGCCATGGCCTGGGCCTACAACGGCCCCGAGGAATACCTCAACATGTACTTCTTCGCCAAGGCGGTCCATCCGGAGCTGTTCAAGGACGTCGACATAGAGGCCAGGACGAAGGCCTTCTACAAGGAGTACTTCGGTTTCGATCTGACCGACGACGACGTCAAACACCTGTTCAACCTCACTGACGGGCAGGGCGTCGAAGACGTCTTCAGCTTCCAGCGAAGCTGATTCCATGGCGGTCCGGAGGAAGGGCGCCGACCGGGCGGAGGTCCTGGTGTACCGCCAGGGCCGCCGCCCGGTTCCGTTCGCGGTGATTCTCATCCTGGTGCTGGCGGTGCTCGTGATCGCGATCGCGGTCTCCTTCGTGATCGGTCGTTACGCCATCGACCCGTGGCAAGCCATGCGGATCATGGCCTCGAAGTTCTTCACCGTGGAACACACCTAGCGGGAGCTCGACGCGAAGGTGATCTGGGAGGTGCGCTGGCCCAGGACCCTGATGGCCGTGCTGGTCGGGGCGGCGCTGTCCTGCTCCGGCGCGGTCTACCAGGGAGTTTTCCGCAATCCCCTGGTCTCCCCTGACATTCTCGGGGTCTCAGCCGCCGCCTCGTTCGGGGCGGCACTGGCCATCGTGCTGGCGGGGGCCTTCTCGCCGCTGGTTCCCACTCTCGCGTTCGGCATGGGCATCCTGGGGGTGCTGCTGGCCTACGGCCTGGCGAAGGTGCGGGGCATGACCCCGACGATCATGCTGGTGCTGTCCGGGGTGGTGGTCAGCTCAATCTTCAACGCCGGGGTCTCGATCATGAAATACCTGGCGGATCCCGAGAACGACCTGCCGGCCATCACCTTCTGGCTGATGGGTTCCCTGTCCGGGATGCGCTGGGACAACCTGGCCTTCGCGACCCCGATCATCCTGACAGGGCTGGTGGTGGTCATGATCGTCTCGTGGCGGCTGAACCTGCTGACCATGGGCGACTCCGAGGCCCGGTCCCTCGGCGTCAACACCCAGCGGACACGGATGGTCGCGATCATCTGCGCCACAGCCATGACCGCGACGGCCGTATCGCAGAGCGGCGCCATCGGCTGGGTGGGGTTGGTGATTCCACACATGGCACGGATCCTCGTCGGCCCCGACCACCGGAAACTGGTGCCCGTGGCGGCCACGCTGGGGGCGGCCTTCCTGTTGATCATCGACGGCCTCACCCGCACCGTCTCCGAGTCCTCCCTGCCGTTGTCGATCCCGATCGCGCTGGTGGGGGCGCCGTTCTTCGCGATGCTGCTGCGCCGTTCCAAGGGGGTGTGGACCCGATGACCTCGGTGCTGCGCGTGACGGACGTCGAGTTCGGGTACCACCCAGGAAAACCGGTCCTGCGGGACATCAGTTTCGAGGTCTCGCCCGGCGAGGTGTTCATCATCCTGGGCGCCAACGGCTGCGGGAAGTCGACGCTGATGCGCACCATCCTGGGGGAACACAAACCCACCTCGGGAAGCATCACCATCGGCGGCGACGAGGTGGCCTCGCTCGGCGTGAAACAACTGGCCCGGCGGGTGGCGATGGTTTTCCAGGACCATTCCGCCCCGTTCCCGTTCACGGTCCTGGACGTGGTGAAGATGGGCCGCACCCCGCATCTGCCGCCGTTCGGTTCCCCCACCCGCAAGGATCAGGCCGTCTGCCTGGAGGCCCTGGATACGGTGGGGTTGCGGGACCTGGCGCTGGAGCCGTACACGCAGCTCTCCGGCGGCGAGCGGCAGCTGATCCTGATAGCCCGTGCCCTGGCCCAACGCACCGATGTGGTGATGATGGACGAACCGACCAGCCATCTCGACTACCGGAACGCCACCACCGTGATCTCAACCGCCCACACCCTCGCCCACGAGCAGGGCAAGGCGGTGGTGATGATCACCCACATGCCCGACCAAGCGTTCTACTACCCGTCACGCACCGCATTGATGAAGGACGGCCATTTCTTCGCCTCCGGTCCGAGCGAGGCCGTGCTGACGAGGGAGAACCTCAGCGAGGTCTACGACATGGACATGCTGGTGCTGACCGCCTCAGACGACGACGGCCACGAATATCTCACCTGCCGTCCCGCCCTGGCAGCCCCGGGGAAGACCTGAGGTTCCTGCTAGATCTCGGTTTCCGTTGCCTCCCCGGAGACCCTGTGCAGTTGAGAACCGGTCGGTGCGGTCATCGCCCCGGCGGAACCCGCCACCACATCGACATCGTTCCACTGCATGCGGGCTCTCAGGAACACATTCAGCCCGCTGATACCCAGAGCATCACGCCTCGCTGATTCCCATCCTGAGGATTCGCTGGTGAACCCAGCACAGGGTCCCGCACATCCCACCCGAGACGACCAGAACCACGAGCAGCCCCGGCAGCAGGTCGGCCGCCCGCAGCCCGGGCACTGCCCCGAGCCCGCCGCCCATGGCCAGCATGGCTTCGTGTTCGGACCGCGGCTGCAGGATCTGCCGCGGGATCCGCACGAGCACGCCCGATGCGAACCAGGCACCCCCAGGGGAGCGACTCCTTGAGCGCGGCACCAAGGACCGAGTCGCCGTGGAGCCGGGAGATGGCGTGACGTCTGGTCCGCGAGATCACGAGAGCGGCCGCAACCGAAGCCAACCGGGCCCCGTGACCATCTCGGATGACTCCGGCCTCCTGGGCGAGGGCCAACGGGGCAGAGTTTCCGATTCCACCTCGGCCCCCATCCAACGCAACGCGTCCGCCAGGGCGGGCTCGGCCTCCTGCCGCCCCAGAAGTTGCGTGTGGCGGCGAAGGCGCTGATGTCGCGCCGCAGCTCAGCGGTGCTCCGATCCCCCCGGCCACTCCCTGACGGCAATCGCCTCGTCGCTGGTGAGGGGTAACGCGCTGTTGCGCGACTCCACCGTGAGAGCGGTGAGAACCAAGGTCACGATCCACTACGCGACCAGCAGACACCTCGCGAAGAAGTTCAGCAAGGCGTGGGCCCCTCACCCGGGATCACCACGAGCTCCCTCGTTCCTCGGCCAGCAGGAGTGATCCGTCCGCGTGCAACATCTCTTCTTCCCACCAGTTGTGTCCGGTTTCGGAATGGGCAGGAGGGCCGGGCCCGATG